>ERZ857629.36-NODE-36-length-174223-cov-11.806474_pt1 | contig 174223 bp, 275 predicted proteins | sample MGYA00519700_ERZ857629 | MGnify/ENA primary metagenome ERZ857629 (study PRJEB31778, sample SAMEA3449351) | human gut metagenome | biome: human gut; feature: human-associated habitat; material: faeces | place: United Kingdom | collected 2010/2012 ... | reverse complement strand
TTTATATATATATTATATAATATTTTTTAATAAAAATCAAATAGGGAATTTTATAATAGACTTATGCTATTGAGGTTAGGGTAATTGTGAGAACAGCCGAAACAATATTTACAATAAACCAGATGATTGCACTACCACAACCAATATAAGTAAATATCTTGCCTATTTTTTCCCAATTACCATAGTGAAACATATACATCATACTACCGCACCAAGTAACCAGTAGTATGGCACATAAAACCAGTAGACTGATAGTAGGGGACATTATGTAAAACTCCTTTCGTTATAATTGCCGCAGCACCCATCATCGCGCAAACAACCCCAATCTATATCATAGCACTTACACCCAGCTTGACAGGTGATTTTTTCTCGTTCGGGATTCCGCGCCTGAGTAGTCATAATCATATTGCCCTGACGCACTTGGCGCGGGATCAGCTTGGGGAGAGGTGAGGCGTTGGTCTCATATTCACAAAACCGGGCTTCGCCACATCCCTCACAGGTGCCGAGTGCTGCCTGACACTGGGGGCATACAAATACTTTCTTGTCAGTTAGGTAAATAAATGCGTTCTCAGGCCCCATAACGCCACAACTCGCGCATACAGCTAAATGATCAGCGTCAATAAATTGAGGACAGCTATCAGTTTCAGGCTTAATCTCCCATTTAGTTAGATTGCAAATATTGGCATTAGGGTCTTTCATGGCGCAATTTTTACATTTATGCAAATTCATCACTTTTTCCTCGCATTCGCATTATTAATAGTAATTCGATGGATTGAATCTACCTTAGATGTTAGTCCTCGTTTCATGAGCTGATTCAAATTGATAGGGGTATAGTTGATATTCATAGAGCATACGTTCAAATCTCTATCAGTGGGTAACGTGAGGGCGTGAGTATGCCCGTGAACATTAAACATCCCATCTATTTCTATTGGCTCATGGGAAAGAATGAGCTTGGGGCCAATGATCAGAGGACCGCTGTATATTTCGTCGCAAAGCTGGTTATCCATAGTCGCCATCCACTTAACAAATGGTGCATGAAAATCGTAGACTTCTTCTACAGTAACCCAATAGTTGGGATAATTCTGCTTCATTTCCATATAAATTTCATCCTTCTGCCACTCACTAACATCAAATGAACGCTGAAATCTATAGCGCTGATAATTAGACACCCCTGCATCATGATTGCCGGTAATCAGGACCTTATAACCACGAATATCCTTGAGCCAACTCGGTTCGCCAATATCACCCAAGAAAATGATAGTATCTTTACGACCGACCTTTGAATTAATGCGTCGAACCTGTTCAGCATCAGTGGGCTTATGAACAAGACCGGATTCTTCTTCGGTCTCACCGAAATGTGGATCCGAGTATAGCCAAATAGTTTGCGCACCCCATCGCGCATTAAATATGTCATACAGTCCAGTTACCATGCCATTCGCTCCATTATATCAGTAGCTTCCTGCTCAGTGGTAAATATAGGACTTTCATCCAGCGGCTCAAAATAAATACTAATTATTTCGTTACCATACCAAGCTTCGGCCCATTCGCCTGCGTCTTTCATAGTCGGCGCATAGATAAAACCATGTTCAATACGCTTACAACAAGCAGTGCTGTCATATATTTCTGCCTTAAAATACATCATATACTGTTCCATTACTCTTCCTTCCTCTCTTTTAACTCAGGATATGTCCCATATAATTCAGTGAGATAATCCATTAAATCAAAATCTTTGGCATAATCAACCATCATCTTAGTTATCATCCATGCCATATCTGAACGCCATGCCTTATCCCGCACATCTGCACTGCGTTTGAATATAGACGCCTGTATAGCAAGTCCTTCAAGATATATTTCTTCCTTGTGGCGCTGTTCTATATATTTTTGTTTCCAATTAATAAAGAACATTTTACAGCCTCTCCTTACTCATACAGATAAACATTTATCGGCATCGGTTCACATTTCCATTTAATGCGCGTGGCGAAATCAGGTGTGCCGTCGCAAGGCCCTGCGCCAAACCATCTTTTAAGGTAGCTAACATACTCACGAGTAGAACGACTAGTTGCGTCCTCATTCTTTATCATATAGTCTCTATACCACTGGATGCGTTCAGTGTAATTTCTCATAATATCCTCCTTACCACGCTATGCTTATCCAAACTGACTCCTCGTCAGGCCACATTTCCTGCAAAAATTTGCGGACTTTATTACGTCGCTCAATCGCAACAGCATCATCATACTCTGACCATACCTGTTCAGGCGCTAAAAATAGTTCCATAGCGCTATCATTAGTGAAACTCTCTTCGAAAAACAGGGTGAGAATTTCATAGGTTTCATCAAATTCCTCTTCAAGTGCTGCTTCAAGATCATAGCTATTTATCATAATCACATTTTTAAACTTCATAGTATCAATTCCTCTCAATTAATATACCTGTATCATAAAATGTATTTCAGGTAGTTCGCCAACATGCGAGGGGAACAGCTCATAGAACTTCATAATCTCATCAGGATGCTCGTCAACAGTCGGCGCCTCAAGCCCAGGAGTGTAAATAGTATCTTCATCACACGAGAATGCATAGCCACCATATACATAGACATAATCACTATGACCGCCCCAGCCATTCTGACAGATGAGCGTTTCATAATCCACCAGCTCATCGTAAATATCATCATCCAACTGACTTACTTCGTCTCTACTAACTATCCAGCCACAAGTAACAACAGCACGATATTCAACACTCATTTTTATTTCTCCTTTATTCTTTATATATATATTATATTATATTTTTTAATAAAAATCAAATTGAGACGCTATAATTAGCGTCTCAAAACTTATAATTTAGATTAAATGCATCTTTTAGATGTTGAATATTTAGTTTTTCCTCATCGGTAATTTCTGTGGTATTAATTGCTGTAGCTACCGCGTTACCAGATGGTATTGCGGAACTAGACCAGTCAAAATCGCCGCCTTGAGATGTGCTATCCACAATATTCACCATCGTTTTGGGGCAAGTTAATGCTATTGCTATTTGCACTCGCTGGTTACCATCATTTGCCCAAATATAATATTTGCCATTATATTCGCCAACCCAATCAGTGCCAAATGCTTTTGCCATAACCTCTGCTACATGGGCTTTTGCTATACTACCTTTTACTGCCATTAATCTTCCTCCTCTGAATCATCTATATAAATCCAACAGCTCTGACAAAAATAACTATCATGCTTTTTACTATACATTGCTAATTCATAAAATACCAAATCGCCACAATCGGCACAGACCACAGTTTCTTCTTGCATGCACTGCTCACAAATATAACTACCATCTTGTGTCTGGTATAATTCGCTTATTGGCTTTTTATAACCGCAACAATCGCACACAAATATATCATTTCTAGCTTGAGTGCCATAATTACATTCACAACTAAAACATAGAAATGTATCTGCGCCCGCCGGATAGCTCTTACCACAATGTAGACAATGAATTGGCTCACCTACCACAATTGGCCTATTTGTCCAACCTTTGTGCCAAATATTTAAATACGAACTCGATGTTAGCGTATCATTAAACTGACCAGTATGTGGCGCATTCATGGTCTGCGTTTGCATGTCGCCGATTGTATCAGTAATCCAAGGGCCGGCGCCAAGTGTAAAACCAGTAGTATTCCAAGACTGGGATAATTCATAGTCTATTATAGGAAAAACGTCCTGCACTGCAAATGGGTATTGGCGACTTGCTATTGTAGTGTCATCGTTCATATAGAACAAGACACGCCACTTTTTACCATACCAAGGCACTGCATCAGGAAAATTGGGCAATTTATATTTTGCGCCGCTCGAATCTTTAATATAACACACAACAGTGCAAGCATCGGCCATATAATTTAAATTGCCCAGTCTATAGTCTCCATCCATTGCATGACATGAACGCCAATTATAGGTTGTTTCACTAATGGACAAATAGTCAAGTGGATGAACTGAGAATACAAGTGTTCCGCTTACTTTATCTTTTTGAATAATACGACTTGCTTCGGTTCTTATCTCCTCAAGTCTATCTTTATCCTCTATAAAATATTTAAATGCCTTAGTTATTTTCATGCCCTCTTTGATTTCTTTGGGATAACCATCCCATTCACAAATAAATGGAACCTTGTTCTGAAAAAATGATTGTCTGATTGTCCATACAAAATCACTGAGGTCATAGGCATGATATTTACGCTCTAGCCATTCACAAAATTCAAGAACCTCTTTATCCATGTGCTCTTGGCTCAAACTAAATGTTATAGGTTGAGGCATCTCAAGTGTGGGGCCGCCCCACATATCAAGCCATTTCTTTTTATTTCGCTCCCACTTGGTTCGTAACTCTGTTAAATCAATATTCATATCCTCGCAATATTCTTGCGAGTAACGAATTACTGACTCTACATCCTCCCAAATTTCATTATACAATGTGGCGACCTCCGCATTTCGGGCATTTATCGCCAGCTATTTCAACCTCATAAAACTCATGACATTTATCACAATAGCTAATATGATCTGGCATGCAATTTAGGCACACTTTTTTTATTTCTCTACCCTCTTGGGTATATTCTTTAGGGATAATTATTGTTGTTGAATAGGATGTGAGTGCGCCACAATAGGAACAATGGCAAGTGCCAAATTCTGACACTGCTGATATATATTCATATTGTTCAGTGTTTTCTGCATCCTCAAGCATCAGCGCCACTTTATCGAGCGTTTCTAATAGCCAATGGACAGTAAGCATCTCCGCCAGACTGTGTTCATTTTGATACCCAACAGACAGGTTAACACCAGCAACTCCCCATGCGGGACACAAGATACTAATATCACTAAATGTGCCATGAGCTGTATCAAATCCAAAACTTTCTACATATTTCATGAATGGCACATTGGCACAATCATAGAATACACAATCTTTAGCATTGGCGCGATCAAGCTCAATTACATACTTGAATTGCTCGGGGTTTATGATATTATCCTTAACCGCATTAATGGAACCATGTCCGCCAATTTCCTCATCTTCTACGAATAAAATATGAGGACGAAATTCATAACACGAGATGAGCCAGATGATACCAAATACACCAGCTCTATCATCAGCGCCAAGTCCTGTGGCGCCGCCCCAAATCACATTCTTTTCGGGGTCAAAATACATTTCTCGATTGGGAGCTTTAAATACTGTATCTAAGTGGGCAACCAAAAGAACCGGAGTTGTTCCCTGAATATATAAATATTTTTCTTTATTTATTACAGCTCGTTGTCCATACATATCTGAGAATATATCTTTTAATCCTTTATGCAATTGCTTTTGGCTCATACGACAGATATTCTCAAATATTTCAAATTCACCATCGGTAAATGTTCGCAATTTATTACCCACCTTCTATTTTATTTTATAATATTATTATATCATAAAATAATTAAAAAATCAATTTTTCTCTTTTTGCGCGTTATAGTATTGCAATGTGGCGCCATTAGCGACTTTAAGTTCATGATTACAAAAATGACAACGACCATCTATCTCACAGATCTGGCCACACTTGATACGACGTGGCGCCATCGGCTCTATGATTCCTGACTCGAAAGTATTGGTAGGACAATCGGGCATTACTATATCCAATGATACTAGCCAGCGCTTATCCTTAGAATAAATCTTATACAGTGTTGCCTCGGCATCAGGTGTTTTACCTACAAAATACAAGGTGTCTATGTAATCCTCATATTCATCTATTTCTTTGGGCAAAATCCATGAGTCATGGGCAAAATCCGCAGATAAAATTCCCAGATCGCCACCCTTATTAGGACAGACTCTAATAGGAACGCCAAGTGCCTTTACTTTATCTAATTGGAAAAACAGCGGCGGCGCAACTACAATATAGGCGGCGCCAAGTTCTCTCAATGATCTGACCTCTTGGAATGTGGTAACAGCATAGCGATAGAAAAATGGTATTTCCATCTCCGCGCACATTTTCAAGGCGTAGGCATGCGCCACACAAACCATTATTCTATTAGGAAATGCTTCAGCCAATATTCTCAAGCCCTCCCAATCAAAATCATCAGTTGGTTCTGGCACAATCAAGGTAGCATTGGGGTATCGACCTGCAATCATATAGATCGAGCCAAAATCCTCTTTAGTAATAGCTATCTCATCTGCTTCATTGAGCAAGGCCGGCCCCACATTACTATTTAAACAATATTTCATTATATCACTCCGATAGTTTTTTCTTTCATTATATCATACTATCATAAATATGTCAAGGGGATAGCCTAAATGGCTATCCCCTTACTAATATACCTCTTATTATGCCTTTGCGTACGCAACCAGCTTACGAGTCTTAGTGCCGGCTTCCTTATCAGCGGGAATAGTGACCTCGCTCTTAACAGCGCGACCAGCCTTAGCAAGCTTCGAGCAACGATTAGAAACCTTGGCATTGGTCAGCTCATCATTATCCAGAATCTCAAGAATCTGACCAATGGTCATCGGCTCATCAGTGAGAATATCATAGATAGTGTCAGTCAGCTCATCGAGAGCCTCCTTACGAGCATCAGCCTTCTCCTTTGCCTTTACAGACTTACGATCGAGCGCGTCAATCTGCTTCTGGCAAAACTCAACGAGCTCATCAGTTGCGATTTCAGTCTCGGCGCCAGTCAGTGCGGCAATAATTGCGGTGTAACGATCCTTATTAGTAAACTTTTTCATAATTTTTTTCTCCTTTTTCTTTTTTAATTTTTTGTTTTCTTTCTTTCTTTATCTTACAAATATATTATACAATATTTTTTTATAAAAATCAAATAGGAATTTATTAACTTAGCTTATATACGCTGACGATTCCAATTTATAAATCCATTTTCCTTGTAATACTCAATTTGTTGATTAAAATTAATGATTTGATTACCATTAGAATAAAAGGATATCACTTTTGCCCTACAAGTAGGGTCATCATCCTTAATAAAACCGAAAAAATTGAGCAAAGATTCATTTTGTGCCATTTCATCAAAGGTATAATAATAAATCTCATCCCATTTGCTAAATTCTCTAGGATCGGCTATTTTATGAGGTTCAATGCCAAACTCTTCTATTACCTCATTTAAGGTAGCGTAAAGTATATTCTGTTTATTTAGATATTGCCACAACCTATTTACTGGACTGAATGCCATTTCATGATCCATTAGACAAAACTGAATAGCTTCATCACGATGCAATTCTTCGTCCATGATATCATCATGAATATAAAGGTCATTATAACAATCAGAGCAATAAGGCTCATCATCAAGATTCCAAAATACATCTTCCTCGTTATAAAGTGTGCGACCACAGCGACTACATTTTCCATATGTATAACTACCACAATCAGCGCATACTACCTGATTGCTCTGTGCTTCATAGGAATTAATTAGGGCGCCGCAGCACATACAATGAGGTTCGCCACTATAGTTAATATACTTTCTATTAAATTTATCAATAGTCCACCCACTTACGAGTTTCTTATTATATCTCATGAGATGGCCCTTTTGGTTTCTAAAGGTGCCGAAATCATTATACATACCATTCTCATTGGTCTGAAATCCCAATTCGAGATTATCATCGTTAAAACGAGTTTTATAATTCCAATAGGTCTCTTCCTCATGGGCGCCACCCATTAGCTCTTCCAACTTCGTCATTACGACTTTGGTAAATTCTTCGTTGTCATAGGGGTAGGCCTTAATTTCAACATTAAAATCAGGACGCACAATGAACAGCTCGCGCCACTTTTTGCTATTCCAGCTATAGTCAGAATCATTCTTAACATGATAATGACCCCACTGAAAATCTGTATCTCCCTTGAGATAGGCGCACACTACCATAGGGGAGTTCATCATTTCCACTGTGCCCAAGCGATAGTCGCCACCCTCGTCACTTGTCCAGTTCATACAACTATCCCAATCATAGTCATTGTCACTCATGGTAACATAATCCATAGGATGAATGGAAATACACATAATACCCTTGAGAACCTTCTGATTGGTAATCTGAGACATTTTAATACGAAAACTTTCAAATACCTCATCATTCAAGGGGCAATTATGTATTAGCTTGCCAAGAGCACGAAAATATTTCTCTCCCTTGTGGAACGTGATTTCCTTGCCGGTTTCTTTATTGCGCACTGTGTAATTTTCCAACCATTCGGGAAGGATGTTAGATGCAATAATATCACAGTCATTAAAAATGGAACTGGGCCAGGTTTTTGTAACAGATACCTCCCATAGTATAGTGCCATCATCATCTTCAAGGGATGCTTTAGCTTCTTTTATTGGCGTCCAATAGGTGTCAAGAGCGGTAAACATTTCTCGATAGGCGGGGTTGGTTACATTATAGCCATAAATAGTATTATAACATTCATCGGAAATTTCTGAAAATGGACGCGTATACTCGAATGGAAATTCTACAATCAGCTTATCGCCAAGAATATGATAGAGGTCTATCTTGGCGCGGGCCCATTCTGCGAGAACTTTGTCTACATCCTGGCATTCTACATCAGCGCCCGCATATATATTTATATAATTTTTCAGTCGAGTCTTATCCTGTTCACTCAGAACATCTTTTAAATCCATAAATTCAGACATCTCCTTTATCATCTTATATATATATTATATTATATTTTTTATTTAAAATCAAATAAAGTTATTAATACCGTTGATAGATTCAAGAAAAGCCATTAAATCTATATCATAACATCCTGCAAATCGCTCAATTCTTCCTTCGGCATATAATTTGAGTATATTTTCAAAACTAAATGGAATATTGGCATTATCACCAGTAAAATGCATATACGGATAATAAATATTATCCCTCGTGCAATTCACGCTTAAATCCCATGGATGTAAATGGTTAAAATCGGTAATATCTTCAAGGTTATAATACCACTTACCATTTTTATAATGCGGCTTAAAACCGATAGAAAATGTATTTTCTTCTGCTGTTAAACGTTCTCTTACGGTATAGCAAAATGCATCAGTGGATTGAGGATTATCGTTTTCTCGTGCAAGATAAATTGGTTCTGCATCCTCAAGTAACAGGGATGTGAGCGGCCAATAGGGCGCAGTATATTTTGTGATATCAATAAATGTATCATAGACTATTTGAGGAACACATGCCGGCTTAGTGCAAAATACCTTATCTCCTATTTGTATGGAAAGGTTTAGGTATGTGATGTCACAACCACACTTGGCGCAATGTCCTATCACGTGGGGCTTGCGGCAATCATTACAGAGTAATATGTCAATGTGAGTAGTATCAACTATAGGCTTGCCACAATACGCGCAAGTCGCCGCGCCACTATAATTAAGATAGTAGTTAGTATCTATACCCTCTTTGCGCACACAACCCCAATGCGAATCATCCGAATTTTCGTAAATGTCATTATACATATTTTGAGTATCAAAATCAAAACTACACTCGCCCCATGAGTATTTATGGTTGACGTAGGGTTGAATGTATTCTGGTTCATTGAAATAGCCAGTAGGGAATAATTCACGAATCATGTTAAGCGATTCTTTAGTTAGGGTTTCATTATAATAGGGATAAGGTTTAATTTCCATTATTAAATCATCGTTAACAATGAATAGTTCGCGCCACTTTTTACTATTCCAATCGCCGGCATCAGGAATCTCAAGCCTATGGCTTTCAGACTCAAGATATGCACATATCACACAAGGCGAGTTCATCATTTCAAGAGTCCCAAGTCGATAACAACCCTCAAGTCGCCATTTCATGCAACTATCCCATCCACAGTCATTATCACTCATAGTCATAAAATCCAGAGGGTGGATTGAAATGCACAATTTACCCGTTAGTTTGGCGTCATTCATAACCTGACTCTGGGCAATGAGGAATTTGTCTATAAGGTCATGGTCAATGTTTAGCTTTTTGGCGAGGTTGGCTATGGCGCGCGTCACTTTCATTCCCTTTTTTACGCTATAGGTGTTTTGAGAATTAGGTATGATAAATGTATAATCAAAGGGACAATAATTAGATACAAGATTTTCCTCAAAGAACATTTCGATGATACGATTCTGAGCCTCATACCTGGGAAAGTTTTTAACCATTGCATAACGCAATTCATTGTCCTTTGTTACATGCTCATACATATCCTGTCTAATAGTGTAAGAGGGCTTGTAATATTCAATATTTTTTGATATGATAAATTTATCATTAAACAGATGATACAGCCAATCTTTGGCGCGACTCCATTCAGCCAGCATGGGTTCTACACTAGTCGGGGCCGGCGCCACATCATAGGTCGGAGTATGCTTTTTAGATTCGGCATAATTCGTCACCCAAGATAGAATTTTTTCTTTATCCTGTTGGGTTAATTTATCAATCATTTTATAAGCCCCTTTTCATTTACTTTATATATATATTATATAATAAATTTTAATATAAATCAAATAGGGATAACTATATCTAAATATAGTTATCCCTATTCTTTAATTATGAATATATTATATCAAATATTTTTTATTTTGTCAAGTCCTATACATTACTACATCTTGCAAATAGTTGAATTCATCGTCGGTTAGATCGTCCATTGAGCAACCACAATAGGTATGGCATAGTGCTTCTTGCACTTCCTCCTGATGGTTATTGGCGGCGCCACGTATAGCAAGACCTAACTGATAAATATTCCGTTTAGCTGTCTCACTCATGGCATAACAATTAAATGCATCATAATCATCATGATACCACGGGGGTAGAACACCCATTACTTATCCTCTCCTTCATTATTAGTTATTGTTTGTAATATATCGCATAGTGTTGCGAGTTCTGGTTCTGTTAATGTGTGTAAATATTCTAATTCGGTTTCGGTAAAATGCTTAGCGATAGAATTAAAATATTCATACCATGCTTCAGTTTTCTTTAGACTGTTATGAACTATATCTGCGGTATTATCTATGAGAACGGCGATTTCTTCTTCTTGGGTCTCGCATATTTTGGTTATCCACCACATTTCTACGAGGGTCGCCATGATAATCATAGCGAATACCCATGAGGGTAGTTCCAATAGCAGTGAGATTATTGTGGCGATACCGAGTATAAACATTATTATCAATCTTTTACCTCCTGGCATCTGGTGAGCCAGGTCTGCTGACTATTGCGCCAGATTTTATGTTCTTTTACTGTTCCTTTGAGATGGCGCTGACTACCTACTTCCCATGACTTGCTATTGGTTTTCCAAATGAACTCATTATCATTGGCGTCAACCATTACATGGAGAGTAGAACGACCCCAAATGGTTTCTATGGGGATGGATTTGGCGACGGTCAGGTCAAGGGAGAGACGATCGCCGACTTTTCCCACGTATTGAGAGGGAGTCGCGGGATATTTTAGGGTTTCTACTGCTTCTACCACTTTGTCTTCGGGGAGGAGTGTTCCATCTTCATTACCAACGAGAGACCATGAGAGTGTCATCGTGGTGAGATCGTCAGGTAAATCTGAGGGCACGATCTCGGTCGAAATTATATACCAACCCCATACTCGACTATACCGTGCGTTAGACATATTGAGATATTCTTCCCAATTTTCAGTGGGGCCGGTGATGAGAGTAATAAACCCATTTTTAAATCCAAGAATATCTTTGACTACTGGTGCCGGGGGTTTGGATGATACGGTCTCAAGGCTGGCGCCGCCATTTTTGGGCAATTTATACATGGTAGCATACTCTTTGTCAGTATACCATCGAACGGTTTTTAATGACCCGTCCTTTTTAATATTTACATAGGCGCGTCCATTATCTATGAATGGTTCACATATAATTTCATATTTTTGATAACTCTTCGCTACAGGCATTAGTTATTTCCTCCACTTCTCGCAAATTTTCTATTGTAGAATTATATTTTTGAATAGCGATTCGTCGTAGGGAACCGGGACTGGGAGCAGTAATGATTACTGTGCGGCCGTCGGTTAACGTGCATTTAAATTTGCGGTTAGGTTCATCCATAATTTAATGCCTCCTTTATTCTTTATATAAATATTATATAATATTTTTTATTATTTGTCCAATTTTGGTAAAATTATTTGGGTAAAAAATATGGAAGGGCGCCAATAGTTGATAAATCTAAAATTTTATGTTATAATATTTATATAAATAGATATTAAGGAGTTGACTAAATGTTATTTAATCGAAGCTTTATAGCCGGTATATTAATAAGCATCGGCGCCATGGCCTATCTTTCTATTGGCGGAATGGCAGGTGCAGTAGCATTTTCAGTAGGATTGATTGGTGTTATTATACTTGGCGTTGAGTTGTTTACTGGTAGAATGGTATTAGAATCAGATGTGAAGAAGTTGGGAATTATTTGGTTAGGTAATTTTTGTGGTTGCGCCATGGGTTCATTATTGGCGCGTCCATGGATAGGGATTAGTCTAGCCAGTAGTGCGATTATTGAGGGGAGACTGGCGACGGGCGCTTTGTGCATCGGTATATCGGCGGTATTGTGCGGATTTATGATGGCCTGCGCCACGGTTCCTCATGCTCTTGGTTGGGGTGATAAGATTGGTAGATGGTTATTAACTATTGCTTGTGTTACTGGATTTATTATGATTGGCGCCGACCACTGTATTGCTGATACTTTCTATTGGTTTAGTAGTGGTAGTATGCTAAGTAGTATTTGGATACCCCTGGTCGCCACTATTGGTAATTATGTTGGTGGTTGGCTGTTTAAATTGGGAGTATATAAAAAAATAGGTTAGTCGTAATTGACTAACCTATTGGTTTTATTTAAATAGTAGATTGAGAATATCGCCGAAATCATTCTTGCCATCAAGGCCAAGAGTCTTAAAATATTTGTATGTTTTATAGAGTGTGATAACATAGTCACCTATATTTTTGGGTTCGGGGAACATTTCAGTGAGGGTGCCGGGTTCATAGTCTTCTACAGCCTTGGCGAGGAAAGTATCAACAGCCTGCGCCAAGAGGTCATAAATGTCGTCATCTTCCATGTCATCGAATGGGTTATTAGAGGGGAAATGAAAGGTGTCGAGATAGGCTGCGAAATCATCGGGAGTGGGGAACCATTCATAAATTTCTTTACCATGATATCCCTTGCGAGTTCTCATGAAATAGGTATTTAGGAGTTCAGCTATATTTTTAAGGAGTTCGGGTGTAGTTTCTATATGGTCACGACCGTAATAGGATTCAAGTATGTAGGTGATTTCCTCGGGGGTGATTTCTATTTCGGTATTATTATGGGTGTAATACCAATAGTCATAGAATTCACATTGGATACGTTCGAGAGTGGCGTCAACTGGAGAGAATTCATTGCGTTTGCAAATGGAATAGACATTATCAAGGTATTGCTTGAGGCGATTAGTCGGGCACTGATCATCCATAAATGTGGGGTCGTTATGCTCGGTAGTAAAATAGCCTTTTAGCGTATTATAGACATCATCAAGATCAGTTGGGGTTGAAGTAGTGGTTTTGTCAGTTGCGTAGATGGAGTCCAGTAGTCCAATAATATCCGCAGTTGAATAGCGGCTAGTTGACATGAATGTAGGGTCGTTATATTTATCAGCATAATATTTTACCATAGCTGCGTAGACGTTGGAGGCGTCCTCGGTTATTAGCGCATCATGTTTAGCCTTCTCGGTCTCAGAGCTGGCCTTCGCCAGATTTTCGTCGAGTAGAGAGGCTATTTCACTTTTGGTATATCCATCATCGAATAGGGAGAGGATTATAGATTCAAGGTCATTCATATTTATTAGTCCTTTCATGGCGGCGGCCTATTGGCCTTGCCTATTTTTTTATTTCTATATATATTATATAATATTTTTTTATAAAAATCAACCTTTGAATAAATTGCTTGGATTTTAGACATCTATTTGTTTTGATTAAATTTTAGACATCTATATAAATTGTTAGAAAAAGAGACATCTATGTAAAAAATCTAAAAAATTTTTAAATAGTGAGGACAAAAGTTATTAATGTATTTAATCTAAAAGTTAAATATTAATGAGCGGAGGTGAAATATGTATTCATTATTAACAAATAAAGTATATTTATACTTGTTGGTATATTATAATGGTTGGCCGTTACCTTCATACGTGGCGCTTAGTCGCGGTATTAAGGTAACGCGCCAAACTATAGCTACAAAAGTAAAAGAGTTAAGAAGTGAAGGAATTTTATTAGATGATGAGTTTGGTAATATACAAGTATTAAATCCATTAAATTTAGATATAGGTGTAATTGAAGAATATTTACAATCTGGTGAACGTTTTGATGCAAGAGAGTTACTACGTAGGGTTTTAAAAAGGCCGGTTACAGAGGTAGAAATTTCATGTTTATTGGGTAGATCTAAAAATTGCTGAAAAAATTTGTTCAATTTTTAGACATCTATATATTTTATTTAAGGGGGTGAAATAATGGAGATTCAAAAAAATTCTCGACAAGTTCCAAAGTCGAATGAAATATGCGGGAGTAAGAAATATAACGATATATTGTATTCATATTTGTAGTGTATTTCCAAGAGAGATGAAGATGATGGGAGAAGATATTTTTCTAAAAAATTAGTAAATTTTACTAAGCTGGGTAAAGAATTGGATTTAAATCGTAATACTGTGGCGACTAGGTTCAAGCATTTGCAGGAGTTGGGATTGGTGGTCGTCAAGGATAGTGAGAATTATTATTTGGCGCGACTAGATGCAGATTTAGCATCTTTAGTGCCCTACAAGACTTTAAAATTAATTACTGATACATTGAGTAACAATGCTATCTCTACCTATGTGTATTTATTTAATAGATATTATGCTAATGGTTGTTAGCCTTTTTAGTTTACTATCGAATCAGTAAAAAAGTTTTTGGGATTAAGTGTTAAGACTAGAAGTAATAATGATACTATTACTAATATTTTATTTATATTGGAAAAAATTGGGTTGATAAAATATTCGTTAACCACATTGTCTCAAAAGGATAGCTTTGAAAATATAAAGACTATTTATTAGTTAGATTGGATTACGAATGAGGTTAAATGAGTTGTCTGAAAAATAGACGCTAACGAGGCAAAATTGCTTAAAAAGTAGTATCCTTATAAATAGAATAGACCTCAATAGAAGGGTATGACCCTTACTTGGTTATTATTTTAATAGTTATTATTTTATCTTTAATAGGAAAATTTATTCTTGCTACGCAAGAATAAATTTTCCCCTAAATTATTCTATCGCTATGCGATAGAATAATTTAGGGTTAATACTTTTTCTTTATAAATATGTGGTAACTTTATTAATTAATAGTCTAATCCCCTTTGCGCTATCGCGCAAAGTGGCTCATCCAATTAATTAATAAAGTTACCGGGCGCTCTTTTGTAGATAAAAGCATTAAAAAATTTTTTAAAAAATTTTTTTTGGAAATAGATGGAAAAAGAAAAAAATTTTTTAAAAATTTTTTTGAAGAAAAAGAATGGTAGGGGAAAAAGAGAATAGTAGATAGAAGTAGAATAAGATAAGAAAAAGGTAGAGGGGGTAATAATTAAAAATTATAAATTATAGAAATGAGCAAATAGATTAAAAATTAAAAAATAGACCATGAATTAAGAAATAAACTAAGAGAGGTGGCCAGCTTCGTGATACTCCCATCTACAAAATACCCGATTTCGTTTCCCTCACCTAAAAATTTTTTGGACAACGTAGATTCATCATTCTATTTCAATTCTCATAATATAATGAGAGTGAGAATAGGTAATATTTTATCCATTTTAAGATTTCTCACCAACGTTTTCAACCCCTATTTAAAAGATGTGAAAACGTTGGTGAGAAATGCCTCGTTAATAATTTTATCTATGAAAGGTCAGTCAAGTATTAATATTAAGAGTCGACTTTCTCAGGGATAGTTCATTTAAAATGGAAAAATGAATTTAAATTTTCATTTCAAAATCTAATTTTAAAGGAGGGAAATAAAATGACAAAAGAATTAAAATTAGGCTTGATGTCTATTAGTGAACTAGCTGAATGGGCAAATGTAAAAGAATCTACAATTGCTAAGAACAAGACTAAATGGTGTGCTACTAAATTAGTTAAATATGCAGAATATGAGTTAGTCCGTGGAAAAGGTGTTAATATTTTATATATTATCGAACCAATTTATTCTCAAAAGCCAAAAGAATAGGTAAAAAAATTAACGAGAAAATGTTGGGGTGTTGGTGATTTTAAAGTAGATACTCAAGTCAATGTTGCTCGTAAAGTGGCTGAATAGATTAGTCCTAGTGATTTATTATCTAAATCTACATTAAAACGTTATGTAGGTGACGCTAAACGAGAAATGTATGGTGTCGCTAAAAAGCGTAATGGCACAAATGGTTCTTGTAAATGGGTATTTTGTAAAGTGAACGAATCCGGCCAAGCCGTTCCATTTACAGCCTAGGAGAATGAAATAAAGAAAGAGTTATTAAATAAATATATTAAAACTGATGCCGATAAATTAATAGATATTAAAGGCGCATCTAAAGACCTTGCCAATGGCGATATAACTATAGAAGAATATAATGAATTAGTTAATGAATTAATTGATAGAGATTGTGGTTGGGCTAAATTTTAGCGAGAATTTGAAGATGCTATTGAAGCACATTGTGATATTCAAACCATGATTATTGATCTTGAAGAGCCATCGGCATTCGATTTGGCGCCTATGTCAAATAAACCATTTGACTTTTAATAAAAAATATGATATAATATTTAAAAAAAGGTATTTATATACCATATATTTCCAATTATATATTCTATTATTCTCTTGGCCAAGAAAATAATATTATTAATCCCGCTCGTGGCGCAATGCCATTGAGCGGGATTTTTTTATTTGGTCTGCGGCCTTGCCTAGAAATTTTTTCTATTTTTTCAAAATTTTTCCAATAAATAATAAAATTTTTTCCATTAAATAATATAAAATCTATAGCTTGGCGCCCGTATTTTTCCTGTTTTTTTATATTATAACATATTTTTTTATATTTTGCAACCAATAGATACAAAAAAAGAGCTATTTAATAGCTCAATCTACATTAGATTTCTATATTTCCTGGCGTATTATGATGGAAATAAAAGTTAATCGGGTCATTATTTGTTCATTTTTATGGTTATCGAGGCAATGAGAATACAAATAGAGGCTTCTCGATATACGTTTTAGAACTCAGAGAGAACATTGGCGCCGATCAGGTTGGGGATCTCAAAGCGGGGCTTCGCCACTTTCAATATCTTGGTAGGCCATATGGCGCGGGTCAGGTTAGTGAATCATTAAGCTGGGGTTTTCAGGAAATAGGGAGATACTGGTAATACTTGGTTCTATTGGAAGAAAATGCCAAAGGGCTAGTTAATAGGGGCGTGGCGTTTGCATTGGGCGTAGGCGGCGCGTTCAATAGATTTTGGCGCATATGGGAGGTTTCAGGATAAGGGAGAGAAAGGTAGGAAGTGACAAATTTGGTAAAAAATGGTGCAAATGGAAAATTTTGGGAAACTCCGGCCAAGACGCTCGAGGGTGGCCGGCCTACCTACCAGCTTTTTCCTATTGGCCCGGGCGGTTTGTGAAACTTTTAACAAAGGCCGCTATAGATTGGCTGAGAACGTCAGTCCTCAGCAATCATCGGTATAACAACCTAAATAGGGATCAAATCCCATGTCTAAATCAATATCATTAGGCTCATCATCTTCATCGGGCTCGTAGGCGAGAAAAAAGATTTTTGAGCCTTCGTGTTGAGCCGCAAGGTCATGAGCTTCTCCATAGCTTGCGCACGGCACACCTGCAAAACTGCCATCTTTCTTGACAACTGCCCACCGCACATCAGTCCAATCAAAATTTTTCATAATGGTATTTTCTCCTTTTTATTTCACATGTTTCGATTTACTCTTCTTCTTCGGGGTCTTCATCGGAATATTCATATTCACAAGGGGCTTTATCCCAGTCAGCTATTGGCTCAAAATGACAACGAGGATATCTGTCTTCTGGTGTGATGTAATGGTAAACACAATTAACACATTTCATTATGTATAATCCTCCCAATACTCTTTAATCTGTTCCAGCGTTCCATCGGATTTAATCTGATAAACTTCATACCCTTCGCCATCATAGGGGTCAGTGTTTGTTGTGATGCATAGCGGCTCTCGTTCTGCATCAGTTTCCCAATCATCGGCTAATGGTGTTGCCGCCACTACAAGATAATAATCAAGATAATAATTCTGTTCCATTTTTATTCCTCCTATGTTTTTCTGTTCCTTACAGTTATTATAATACCACACTTAATTGAATTTGTCAACCCCTATAGCGATAGTTATTTATTTAACAATGTGCCCGGGCAATTGTGAAAAAATTCACACTCTCCCTCAAAAATTGTAAATCGAGAAGGTCGATTTCGAGGCATTTTGAATTGGTGTAAGATGGAAAATGGGTATGAGTTCGTTTTTTGTAATTTTCTAAGATGAAATAGACCTGAGAATTAACTCAGGTCTACTATCCATTCTTTTCTAATTTTTACCTTAACTTGGCGCGGAGGAGTTGCGCCGCAATTGAACCTATCTTTTGGAATAAACTGGCCGATTCCCTCATCTTTCCATGCTTGGCGCGTCCTATCCTCAGCTCTAATAGAATTTTTATAACTCACAGAACGATACCAGTCATAGGTAAATTTAGTGCCTTTTGCCATTCGGTAATTTTTCTTTTTAGAATAAGACAAATTGTGTTCTCTGCGGCGGCGGTTTAGGTCTTTGGTAGTTCCTACCTTGAGTATGTAATTTCCATCTACGTCGGTATAATGACCGACGTAGACATAATCAGTTCCTCTCACTTGTCAATAACCTCCAGTTCAGGGATGGAGATAAAGTTATAAAAAATTTTCATATTTTTAGTTCCTTTCTTTTTTATTTTCTTTACAATAATTATTATAACTGATTTTAAATACGCTGTCAAGTGTTTTTTGACTTTTCTAAAAAAATATGTTATTATTTTTTATAAGAAGGAGTGATGTGTCAATGCCTAAGAAGTTAGAACTTGCAGGATAGCGTTTTGGAAAATTAACAGTACTACAAGAGAACCCTATTCGTATGAATAAAAAGGTTAGATGGGATTGTGTATGTGATTGTGGCAATTTAATAACTGTAAAAGGCGCAAATTTAGTCAAAGGTGAAACTAAGTCATGTGGCTGTCTGCCTAAAAAGCCTAATGAAATCGGTAAAGTGTATGGAAAATGGAAAGTTATTGCAGAAGCGCCATCTAGAAATCGTCGTAGCTATTGGTTATGTGAATGTGAATGTGGCACAAAAGCAGAAGTATTGGCATCAAATTTACGTAGAGGCACTAGTACATCTTGTGGTTGTCAAAATCGAGTTAATTTAGTTGGGCAACGTTTTGGAAGGCTAACAGTTCTTTCTGAAAATCCTGTAAGAAAAAATGAACATGTATGTTGGGATTGTTTATGTGATTGCGGAAATATAATCACTGTTGAATTAGGTAATTTAAAAAGTGGCGCGACTAGTTCGTGTGGCTGTTTAAAAGAATCTGTCGGTGAATTAAATGTAGAAACAATTTTAAAAGAAAATAATATTAAGTATGTTCGACAGTATAAAATTATTATTAATGGTCATAGGTATTATTTTGATTTTGCAATTTTAGATGGAGATAATAAAGTAACTCGTCTAATTGAATTTGATGGCATTCAACATACGCCCGGGTATGTTCGTGGTTTTTTTACCCAGGAAGAAAATGTTAAAATTCAAATGCGAGATTTAGAAAAAAATAAATACGCATTACAAAAAAATATTCCCTTGGTGCGTATTCCGCACACTAAAAGAGATACTATGACATTACATGATTTAATGTCTGATGAATATTTAATACAAACTGACTTGCCCAATTAAGGCAAGTCAGTTTTTGTTTTAGCCATTGTTTCATTATATTCTTTAGTAATACAAGGAATATCAATAAAACTACGCGAAGCCTGAAAATCAGCCAGATGCACAAGGCGGTCAATCGGCGTAAAAGGTCTGTCATCTCTATTAGTTGACCACTGTCCCATGTGGGATTTAATGGCTTGAGTGAGTTCATAGGGGCAAATTGCATTGAAATATTCATGCCATGCCGCCGCTACATTAATAGCGGCATTTTCTGCATGGTTCTTGTATTCGTTGGTATCAACTTCATTAGTCATGCCATACTTGCAAGTGTCATGGAAAATACAAGCCATGATTGCAATGTCCTTGCGTGCGTCAGTCATGTATGCCCACTGAGACATTCTCATGAGTTCTTCACAGAACATAACAACCGCTTTAGTGTGGCGCACCAGCCCACCCTCTCCCTTGGCAAAGTCAGGATGGAATTTACCCGAAGCACTCGCGCCAGTAGTCCAAAAAATGTCAGGCGTCCACTGGTCAAGATAATAATGAGTGAAGCGGCGAAGCGTTTCATCCTGAATAAGGCCGATTTCTCTGATGAAATTTTCTGATTTTTCCATAATTTTAAATTCCTTTCTGTATTTGGGGTTTACCATCGTTCCCCCGATTACAATAATAATTATAGCACGAGTGGCGCAGAATGTCAAGCATTTTTTCGGGGGTTCCTTGTTAATTCTTTAACAAGTGCCCGGGCGCGAAATTGGAAATTGTTGGCGGCCCTACTAAAATTTTTCTCTCACAATTTAGCTATTGTCCCATCTTTGCCCATGAAAATTAATGAAACGAACATGGACTCGTAGAATTTTCAGAAATTGACAATTAGAATTAAATATAAATAAAAATGGCTCGGTCGAGTTTCCCCAACCGAGCCGCGCCACTTTATCCACTATACTCTTGGAAATAACCGGCAAGTCTCCCGCTCGGATGGCACAGGTCATTGAGCATTGTTGCGCAATTGGAAAATTCATCCAAATAATAATCTTCGGATTCTTGCGCCACTTTAAAACCGGCAACGTCCCAAATAGATGCGGTATCCACTATTTTTTCTATAATATCTCTTGCCTTGCTAAGTACTCCCAACTCATCGGGACTAAGCTCTATTTCACAAGTTTTTACAATATTAGCAATCATTTTTTATTCTCCTTTTAACGAGGGGCTTTTAAGCCCCTCAATTCTTTTTCCTTTTTTCTACAAGTGTTAGCTCAAATGACTTTTCGCCGATTGAGAACGCAATCTGCCGATTTTTGTTAGTTATCTCAACATTTGTATAATCGTTCTGATTACTCTCGTTGAGCAACTGGGCAAGCTCGGAAATAATTGCTTCTTTCTGGGGATTAGCCTTTCTCTGCCGACCATCTTCAAACTTGTAAATCGTTGGATTTTTTGTTTTGCGAGTGCCTGTAGTTCTGAGCATTTTCTGAACCACCTTTTTCTGTTCGCTGTCGAGGGGAAAAGGGTCAGCACCGCCATTTATTGCCTTATCAGTGGCAATTATGTCCAGCGCTTCCTCTCTCGTGCATGACAGCTTAGCCATGAGATTGTTAATAGTCTGTTCATTGGTCATGTTCATTGTCCTCCTTACATTGTCTATTATACTCGCTCTTGGCGCATTTGTCAAGAAAAATTTCAAAAAAAACATTGACAAATGTTTAACAAGCGCCCGGGCCGCGTCACGATTTAAATCGCTAAAGTGAATGGATAAAAAAGGGAGGGGTGTTACCCCCTCGCCTTATGCTTCCACAAGCTGGAAATAGCTGTTGCCCTTCTCGGTCAGCTTGGTTACTGCGCCCTGCGCCGCAAGCTTATTCATGATAGCCGATGCGCGCTGAGTGGAGGACAGGTCGGCAAGCTTTACGATGTCCTTGCACTGGTAGAGCTTGTTAGCTTCCATGAGGTCAAGAACCTTTTCTATGTTCTCCAGCATTTCAAGCTGAGCCTTGGTCGGCTTGGAGCTTACGCTTGCGGACTTCTTCGCGTAGGTGGCGTGGATGTTCTCAATCTTCTCACGAACATCATCGGGCAGTCCATCTACATTCTTGAGGACGAATGCGAGAGCCTTTGCGTTAGTCATCTTTTCAGTATTCTTCATAGTATCAATTCCTTTCTGATGTTGGTCATCACCCTTAGTTCTCTTATAGTATAGCACTTTTGGTGCGTGTTGTCAAGAGGTTTTTTAGAAAATATCTAAAAAATTTTTTGGATTATCCTTCCTCCGCGTCGTTTCTGTTCTTCCTTTGGCGCCTTTGGTTTCCGTATCAGCATCAGGGTGTATCCCCTCTTGACAATTATTATTATAGCAGGTAACAGGCGAAATGTCAATAGTTTTTTTCAAAAAAGTTCGTTATTTTTTTAACAAGCGCCCGGGTGAAAAATTACCCGAGCGCTTGTTTTTTGTTACATTATTCTTCGAAAAACCGATAACCATTTTCTTCCAGTATTCTTTTGGCCTTATCCACTTCTGTCTCTACGCCAGGACATGGAATACACAACCATGATTGGCCATGTTCATCTACGTAGGTATAAAATGGATAATCTTCGCCCAACTCAAGACGCATCTCTTTACGCAACTTTGAGGGAATAACTAAACGACCTGCTGTATCCAATTTTCGGGAATACTCAGTTGGCTCAAAACCTGTCATTTTATCTCACAAAAATCTACAAGCTATAGTGCGCGAGAATACGAACCGTCCCCTACTGAGGCACGGCCCGGGCAAAATTAGCATTAATTACCACCCACTGGGTAATTTGCCGCACTTGCCATTTAGCGGACAATCAGAACATTTATTCTATTTTAAACAGAAATCATGTAGGATTGTGAGCGCCAATTTCAGCACACACAACATTGAGACTTATCTCCTTTCTTGGAATTTTTTATTTTTTCCCCTTTTTCTATAATAATTATATCAAAAATTTTTTCTTTTGTCAAGAAATTTTTTCTATCTCACCCAAATTAGAGTGAGATAGATTTTGCTTCACTGATAAAATATTTTGCTTCAAATTCTTTAAGCAATGGCGCCACAGCTTCACTATCCTCTTTTGAGTAGGAATAATAATTTACTATACAGTATTTACCTATTGGAATGTAATTAAAAATTAAATCTTCGGCTTCACTTCGGCGCACAAGTTCAGCCGCTTTATCCATGTTAACTGTTGCCGTAATCTGCCACAACCTATCCTTGCGCCACTTCTCTTCAAAATATTTTACAAGGTAGACGCCAACGAAATTACACAAAGCGGTAATTAACATTTTTGCGTAGACTGATAATCCATCAGCCGTTGTGAGAATTATGACGTAGGAATAAAATCCGTAGGTCAGGGCATTCATGAGGGAAGCAATAAACTTGCCTCCCTTAACTGTGGCGATTGATTTAATTGTAGATAGCACAACATTTACCATTGTGCCGATTATGAATAGTGTTAGTATTGACATTGTATCAACTCCTTTTAGGGGAGGATTAAATTGGTATCAAGGTCGTAACTAAATAGGTTAATTTCTTGAGTAAATCCATCATCGTCCTCTATGTCAATCATCCAACAAGCCGAGGGGTATTCGGCGAGAAAATCTTTAATTGCCTTATCAATAGCATTTATCAGACGTTGTGCCTTGGCTTTGTCTCTTTCTGTGAGTTCGGTTCGGATAGCCGCTATGAGTGCGTTCAATTCTTCACTACTTACATTACTCCAATTGCTTTCCATTTTATTTCTCCTTTTCATTCTTGATGTATTTATTATAACATTGAATGGCACGATTGTCAATAGTTTTTTACAAATTTGATTGTTAATTTCTTGACAAACGCCCGGGCGAGCGGGCTTCGCCGCATTAAATCGCTAAAGTGTGAAAGTGTTAGAAAAGGATGGGAATAAATCCCATCCTATTTCCTACTGGCTTACTCGGTAAAGGGGGTCAGGCTGAACAGGGTGTTACCCTTGACGGTTGCCTTAAACGCCTTGCCATCCTTAACCAGACCATTCAGTAGGGCGGATGCCTTCTGAGATGAGGTCAGGTCGAGCGGCTTGACAATGTCTTTAGCCTGAACAGACTCAACAGTGGCGAGGAAATCGAGGACACGCTCGGACAGCTCAACATTTGCCATCTGTGCGGCGGTCGGCTTACGAGTAGTGGACTTCTTCTCATAGCTCTCACGCATCTTCTCCAGCTTCTCGGTTACGTCATCAGGTAGACCCTCTACGTTCTCAAGAACAAATGCGAGTGCCTTAACATTGGTCATCTTGTCGGAGTTCTTCATGGTATCAATTCCTTTCTTTGGCGTTGGTCGCTACCCTAATTTTTTTGTGTTCCCCTTTGGAACAATTTTATTATAGCACACTCGGCGCTATTTGTCAAGAGGGATTTTGGTCTTTTTTTTCAACTTGCGCGCTCAGTCTAAACTGTGGGACATTACCTACCATTAGCCCAGCCCACGGGGTCTCACCCCTTCTGACAATTATTATTATAGCAGATGGCGCGGCTGATGTCAAGAACTTTTTTAAAATTTCTTTGTCAAGTTTTTAACAAGCGGCGCGCCCGGGTGAATTGTGAAATTTTTAACAAGCGACGGGAAAAAGAATAGGCATTATTTGCCTATTCTCTCCTTAGCATCAGCAATAAGTTTTTTGACATCGTCAATATGTATAAGATCGGTATAGCAAGGCCCAGCTCCCCAATTATAGGCACATTCGTCACAATGCATTTCATTACAGTCATAACTCCATAGTTCAGAGTTATTACCATCACACCGCCAGATGCCGCCAAACCCATCTTCGAATGAGTTGACATAGGCTTTGGCCATCCTCTCTTTAGCCAGCTCTATCCAACAATTTCTATCTTCTTCACTAAGTGGGTCAACTATTTCACAGCATTTATCTTTGTCACAATAAACACAGTCAGAGCAATTTTGGCCTGTGCAATCATAATCCCATCTGCCATCATCAGTAAGATGCCATATACCACCATTCTCATCTTTGAACGTTTCCCCAATAGTGGAGGCGGCTTCTTCCTCTACTTTTTCTGCTGTTGGTGTGGTAACATCATCGGCTGAAAATTCGTCCAATACTTCACCAGTGAGTCCATCAACAACGCACACACCATCAAAAACATCATGGCATTTAATCATCTCTTTGGCTACCAGCAAGGCATTGTCATAGCTCTGATAGGGGTCTTCGCGCCAAGTAGTTTCACCATTTTTGGCGAAATCTGCAACCTGATAAGTAACGTAGTAACAATTTGCAAGTATCATTTTTTTTTATTCTCCTTTTGTTTTTTGTAATTATAGTATAACAGGTCGAGCGGGATTTGTCAAGTGCTTTTTCTAAAATAGATTGATAAATATTTAACAATCGCCCGGGCGCCTTGTGAAAACTTTAACGAACTATTTAAATAAATTGGGCAAGGAGTTATTTCCTCACCCAATGAGCGGCTCATACTTAATTTGAAATTCAGGGTCAAATAGAGTATTGAATGTATTAAAATCCATGTTTTCAACCGCTTCTGTCCAACCAAACAATCCAAATTTTTCTTCAAGTGTACAGATAACATCATCATCCCAAATCTGAGTGTCTTTAGTTATCCAGTTTGTTTTAATCAAGTAGCTGATAGCATTTGATAATGTTCGTGCATAACATAAATCGCCATGTAAATCTTCACTTGCAACGTAAATGGTTTCCATGTTTTCCTCCTTTATCCCAAGAGACTCATGAGAGCCTCTATTATATCAACCTTTGTGGGGTCAATGGTCGCGCCGAGTGACCAGCCATTTCTTACCTTTTCATTGTCATCAATGAGTATTCCATAATCCGTTCTTTTACGCACACTGTCTGCTTTAGTCGCGCCATACTGAACGCCATGGAAATGGTCATACACAAAACCCCATTTATCAAGCCACGCAAGTTTTGCGGCGCGAACAGCATCTTTGTATTCTTCCGAGCTATTCATTGACAGCCAAGTGATAATGTTGATTTCCCAACCCGCGGACTTTAATAGACTGAGCACTTTAGCGAGCTTTTCCATGTCCCACATGGGTTCAGCTTCAAGATAGGGGGACGCATCCTCGGAGCGGAGTTTAGGCAACCAGTCAGGAACAGAATACAAATTCGCAATTGTTCCATCCATGTCCCAGTTAATTGATTTATTCATAGTTCTTATTTCCTTTCCTTTTTTCTGTATTTATTATAACAAAAATAATTTAATTTGTCAAGTATTTTTTCCAAAATAGATTGACAAATGTTTCACAAGTCGCCCGGGTGCTTGTTAAATAATTAACAATGAGCGGAATAGAAAAATGGGGATTAACCCCATCTTTCTATTTTGTCAACGTGCTTATTGCGCTCCATGAACAGGTTGAATATTTCGCGAGCGGTAGTGTCAATGTCTTCTACATCAGGCACATTGCCGGTGGTCATGTAAGAGGTCATTGTTAGTGTGTAGGCGATTGCTTTAAAAATATCTTCTGTATAGGATTTAGAGTAAGTCATAGTATCAATTCCTTTCCTTTTTGTATCTTTATTATAGCATGTTTGGCGCGGCTTGTCAAGGCTTTTTATATTTTTATTTCAAGATTATAATTGTTAGGTCGCTTAACATGTTCATAACTATAATAGAAATACATTCCTCCCTCGTCCAGCCTTACGCAATTATAAATATCCTTATTGTATTTGCTCCTGACTTCGGGTATTTTGATAAATGGAATATCACCATAAATGAATAATTCACCGATATCTATTTCACCAAATTCTTTTATATTTTTATCGCTCTGTATTGTGTATTTCATTTTTTTATTTCCTCCTTACTCCTTCCAAAAATTGCGATACACAATTTCAATTATTTCATGGCTTGTGCTGAAAATATTAGTCCATCCAGCAGTCGTTTCTCTTTTTCCCTCGCGCTTGAGTAAATCATTATACTCCTGCATTCGTCCATCATACGCGCCAATAGCACACAATAGGGAATGCTTACGAGCTTCGGCATCTTCGATTGCACGAGCCTTATCTGCTCCCTCGGGATACAGGTCAATAACGCCATTAGCAATAATGACACGCTCTGCGACGGACGTGAGATAGGTGTTAGCATCAATGAGTTCTTGCTTTTTATCTATTATCAGTCTATCAAGCGGAGTACAAGCAGGCTTATTTTTTCCAAACATTTTTGTTTTCTCCTTAGAATAATTGTATTTCTTAGCTATAAATTGCGGTGAGAGTTCCATTCTTGTCAAATTCAAAAATAATATCCTCGCCGAGAGCACCATTTTGAATTTCTACGTAATCTTCTCTTTCTGCGACAATATCTTGAGATTTGAGACGAGATACAAGCGCACCAATTAATTCTCTATCAGTCATTTTATTTATTCTCCTTTGAGTTTTTGTTCTTTCCTTGGAACAATTATAGTATAACAGGTTCTTGCTCAAATGTCAATAGAAAAATTCGATTTTCTTTGTTAACTTTTTCACAAACGCCCGGGCATTTGTGAATCTTTTAACGAACGGGTAAATAAAAATAGTCTGGATTATTATTCCAGACTATTTATTACTTCCCAAAGGTCAGGTCGAGCTTCAAGCAACTTCTCAAGCACCGCAACTGCTGTCTCGGTATACTCTCGGTCGATGTAATTGATTATGTCACCAATATCCCAACGTTCTTCAAGTAATTCTGCCATTTTCAAATCAGTTTTGAGCTGGCTATAATGTTCTCCAAGCGTCATTTCTCATACCTCCAATATATTAATTTTGCCCACTGACGGGCGTATTCTCGCGAATATTCTTCTTCGGTTATTTCTGTCCAACCATTTGCCAAATACGAGGTTATGTGTTCAGGGTCAGTCACGGTTGTGATTGCATCGTTCTTGTAGTTAATAAAATATCGTTTCATTTCAAACTCTCCTTTTAAATTAAATCCCCATAGCCGAGTATCGAACTCGAATAACCAATCCCACCGACCTACGCCAACTGTGACCTATGGGGGAAATGAGGGGGAAGCGGAGTCGCACCGCTTGAGTGTCGTGCCGTGGTTGGTTCTCACTCGACTACGAGTCCCTCATCTCTTTTGTGATTATAGTATAGCATAGATAATGCAACTTGTCAAGGGGTGAAATGAAAAAATCTTTGTTAAATTTGTGTCAATTGCCCGGGCGAGTTGGAAGAATTTGGCGCGGCTTCGGTCGGGGAACTCATCACCCAGCCATGACGCGGATTAGGGCATGGTTTGCGCCACGCCCTTTACCATATTCTACCTCTTGGGAAAACATTTATTTCGTTCCTTACAATCCCACATGTGGACATTTTTGGCATATCGCTTCTTCATTGCCGCACATCTGGCAAATATAGCCATTTCTATTAGTGCATCATTGAGTGCGGTATGCTCTTCCACATACTGGGCATTTTGGTTAATGAAACCAAAAACGCTTTCTGCTGTTGTGCTACAAGTCTTACCACTTGCTGACCATTTTTCATGGTCTATACAAAATTGTCTATAGCTCTTGAGATGCGTTATAGTCTGTAGTGCCATGAGATAAATGTCAATAAATTCAAACTCATCAAGTAGTTCTTTACACTTAGTTTTACAAAAATCAAAACCTGTATTATATGCCATGACATAATTGACATGATAGAAACGACACAGATTTCTAATAATCTGTACTGCATCATCTTCACTTGCTACGGCGGTTATATCTCCCCTATCAAGGCGTTCCCTGTATATGGGGAAATTGCGTTTGGCATAATCATCCTTAGCTATCTCATCATAATGTTCCATGACAAGAATTGAGAATGTTGCATATATATGCCCCGTCTTGTCATGAATTACACCGCCATAGTTATATGCACCTGTTGGTGTAGTTGCACCGCCGACTGTCTCAGTATCAATTGTCATATACATATTCTTTTTGCTCATGGTAATTTATTCCTTTCCTATTCTTCCCACCATATGGTAGGGTCTTTTTCTCTTTGGCGCTTACGGTATTCCCTGTATGCTTTTGGATTATCGTGGAAATGTAAGCCCATAAATAGTTTTACTATTCCATATATTCCAAAAACCAAGGCGAAAAACCAACTGATAATTTCCATTTATTATATCCTCCTGACATTATTCATTATAGTATATGAGCGGATGTTTGTCAATGCTTTTTTGAGCGGGACAGATTCAAGGCTCATATGTGAGCCTCGAACCATGCCAACATTTTCTTGCTTTCAGTCTTGCAACGAACTTTATAGCCGCCGCCGTTCTTTTCGCTCTCTTTCTGCATTGTGCAGAACAGAGTGCAGAATGTGATAAACTCCGGCAGGGTCATGATATATGCGACATCAGATTTGGTAACATATGCTATCTCATGAGAATGAACGCGCTCGGCGTATTCGGCAAGTTGTCCCTCAAATGTTGTCGCGGTTAATGCGCTTGCGCTAACAAGCGTAAAACGGGCGGATTTAACAGAAATACCATATTCAGGTATATCACTGTCTATATCAAATGCCACATGGTCAGGCTTACGAATTTTGCCAGTTATAGCAAAATCCAAATTCTGCTGAGCCGCTTGTCCAGCATTTGACAAAGTAGATACATGAGTGAATTTTTGAATACGCATTTGAGTCGCTCCCTTATCTTGATTTCTCTTAGATTATAGCAAATCAAAATAGGAATTGCAAGCGGTATAATGCACAAAAATAAACTTTTTTGAGTGAGCATTTTGTGCATTATACACAGGGGCGTTGTGTAAGGCGCACAAAATAAAGGCCGAGACTTTGTGCAAATTTATTTTTTAACAATCTCATTCCCGCTTTAAATCGCTAAAGTAGTTAGTTAATTAACTAACAAACTCGGTTAATTGCTAAATACGAGGGGTTTAGGGATTTAGCGCGTTAGCACTTTAGCGCGTGAAAGTGTTGGCAAAAACTGGATTGTTAAATTTTTAACAAATTCCGGGCGCAAGGGCCGCGCGCGCCCGGCTAATTATACCATATGGCGCTACATTTGTCAATAGGCAAAATGCACAAAAAATAAAAAAAATTTTATGAAAAATGCCGATATATCTCAATCGGCATTTTTAGTTTTTCTATTAAGCCATAATGAGAGTAACGATAAAGAAAACCAGTGGCGAACAGAATAAAATATCTTCAATAATATCAAGAATACTCGTCTTTTTTTCGTAATTGAAGCTAATAATGGCGACAATACCAACCACACATAAAATAATTGAAAAAATTTTAGATATCATAGGAACTGTCATTTTTTATCCCTCCATATGGCAGTCAAGTATCATATTATTGCTTGCATTGCATATTGCCGCCGAACAATGGAACAAGTCGGCAAGCGAGCATATATCGGCATATATAGTGCCTGCGGCATCATCGCCGCATACTCTGCGAACAGGTTCATTATTGAGATAGATTAGATATTCCATTTCAAAACCTCCATATAACGAGCAGGATTAACCTTCCTGCTCGTATATCAGCTCACCATCCTGATACCATGCATAATGAGCGCCGATGAATATGAGCGGAAACTCATATTCTTCTGCCGATTCTTCATCAGCAAAGGACTTAATGAGGATTTCGCCGGTGCGGTCATTGTAAAGTCTGATTTCGTACATGATGTGTACCTCCGTTCTTTGATGATACAATATTACCATACTATAGGCTATTTGTCCAGTAGCAAATGCTACAGTTTGCGATTTTTTTATTCGTTAAATTGCACAAATAATTAGATTAAAATTTGTATAAATAGACGCCCGGGTTTTGGGATGCCGATCTGTGAAAAAATTAACAAGCCGCGTTTGCGAAAAATCTGCTTTGTTAAAAAATTAACAATCGGCGGCTGGTTACAAATTGTTACAAGTAGTTACGGTTTTAGGATGTTCGTTAATTAATTAATTAACAATGTGGCGCCGCCAAAAATTGCTATTGTTAGATATTTCACAAACTGCGGCAACTGACAGCTATTTACAATTTTGAACGGTGGCGCGCCACATAAAAATTGAGCGGCTTTTTATCACCGCTCAATACTGACATATGATGTTATCATTATCATCAAGTATATATAGACTATCTGCATCAATGATACATTCACGGTCTACCCATTCGGCAAACTCTTTGGCCGCGTCAAGATTGAAAAAATCTTGTTCATGGAATACTCCCAACTCTGTCCATATTACACCATACATTTTACTTTCCTCCTTTTGCCATTTTGAGCATTTCAAGCGTTTTAGCGACATATTCAGTTTCACCATAATCTGCTACTAACTCCGGCGCTTCGTCACTTCCTGCGCACATATCATTGATATAATATACTATGCGCTCAACTTTAAGCCCTGCATCTTCATATCTGTCAGAAATAGTATCTTCTACATCATCATATGCGACATCTTCATCTTCCCAATACTCATCATATTTGTCATAATATTCAATGTCAGCCGTGATGTAAAAATCTTCAGGACGCTCAATCCAATTGGTATTAATTTCAATAATGTTTTTCATTTTTTGTTCCTCCAATATTTTTTAATTAGCTAAAGGTTGATTTACTCAACCTTTAGCAATATGCTAATGTCATATTAGCCCACTTGAGCACTGATATTTGTTTGTGTGCCCTGCCTATTTCCATTGCTTCCCTCTTGGTATTCACGCGGAAACTCTCATCTACATAGTAAATACCATTTTCAAGCCATACGCCGCAATTGCCTTTGTAATGTCTCACTGCCTTTATGGCTTCTTCCGCTGTGGCGCACTCTATGCCGCATGTAGCGACTTGCCAACCGCTTTTATATCTAATGGGCTTGCCCGCTTTGAGCGTTAACCCGTCGTTATTGGTGAGCTTGCGAATTGAGCGAATGTTAATCATTGGTTGTTCCTCCATACCTTGGATATTGCCTGTATTAGGCAATATCCATAATTTTAATGGTGTTGGTGTCGTAGTCGATATACACTCCCATGTCATAATGTCCATGATAAGTAAATCCTGCAAACTGTATTGCTTGCATCTGCTCTACCCAATGTCTGTGTTTAGGCTCTATCTCATAGAGTATATATAACAGCTCTTCAAGGTCTCTTGCATCTCCTGCCCACCAAGTTTCTGCAAACTCTATCTGTTTGCCGCGCTCATCGTATGATTTAATTGTCCATATTTCCATTTTTGTAACCTCCATTGAGTTTGTGTTTTTGTTTTCCATGGTTAGAGTATAGCACCGCCCGGGCGATTTGTCAACACTTTTTTGCAAGTTTTCTAAAGTTTTTTTAGTGGCTGTGTTATAGTTATTTTAGCGATTGTTTGTTAATTAACTAACAATGTGCATCCCTTGTAGTTTTAGGATGTTTGTTAATAGTTTAACAAACTCTTGCGTCTTACGCAAAAATCTGTAATAGTATTGTTTGCGTTAATTAGCATCTTAGCGGCTTAGCACGCTCTGCACGGTTCAGCGCCTTTACAAGTGTTTGTAATGTCTCATGGTATACTTGCCCTTGCGGCACCTTAAAACCATTTAGAACGCATTACAAGGCGTTTAAAAGGGCTTGCCACAATTGACAAGCCCCGATTACCTAATTCAATTAATGAAAAGCACCTATTGCCATTGAGATAATGAAATTGATTGATGAAACCAAACCAAAAAACCGAGCCATTTTAAAATTGTTTCTGAAAAGGACACACAAAGCACCTGCGCCAAACGCTACAATAAAAGTAATGAATAGAATGACAAAAGCTAACATTTTAATTTCTCCTTGCAAAAATGATTTATGTTAACTATTATAATCAATCAGATTAAAATGTCAAGAAAAATTTTAGTGATTATTTTGTCAAATTTTTAACAAACTATTTTGGTAATTATTGGGGGCTTGTGTGGCGCGGTGTGCTGTCAAGCTGGCAGAAGTTGGAAGCCTCCACTGGTAATAGTTGGTAAGATTTTTTGGTAAAAAATGTATGGGGGGTGTATTGTGGGATTTAGAAAAATTGGAAATGTCAGGAAGCTTTTGTCTGGCCACAAAGAACACCAAATGGAATTTTTATTTTAAAATACGGTCAAAACACCAAATGATTTTTTACGATCAAAATATCATGTAGTATAACTAATTACAAGCACAATAACAAATACAACACAAAATATACTCCAAATCATCTTTTTTCTCCTTTTAATTACTTTTTAGATATTTGCGTAGCGAAAAATTAAATCTTTAGGTATTTAGTTTGATTTGTAGCGTAGCGGAAAATCAAACTAAATACCAATGTCCATCTTGAAACCATAAATCAATTCTATTTTCCATATCTATTCCATAGCTACCATTATCATATTCATACACATTAGCAATCATAATTTTTGGCCTCTTTAATGTATCAAGATATAATTGATATGCCTCTTCAGGTTCCTCATATTCTGTAGGGTCAAAATTATTTTCCATTGGTTCCCAATGGTCTATCATTGTCCATCCAATGACGCCTTTATCTTTCCACAATGAAAAATCCCAGATATCGCCCCAATCGCCTTCTACCATATTTTGTATTACAATTGCATCTTTATAAGTATTAACAATATTAATTGATAATCCAGCAAAAATTTGATTTAGTAATTCCCCAACTAATTCTTCCGATGTTGGCTTCTTCCACAAGCGGCGCCACCAATCCTTAATTTTATTAATCCATTTCATTTTATTTCCTCTTTTCTTTTTCTATAATTATTATATAAAAAATTTTATTTTTTGTCAATATTTCTTTCCATAAGGCTTGACATAGTAAAAAATTTTTGTTAATATAGCATCATGAGAAAAAATTAAGGAGGTGAGAAAAATAAAGCTAGATTATTCATTGGCAAATCCTGAAGATAGAAATGAATTAGTTAAATAGATTTTGGCGGAGACGCCTGAACCTACTGAAAAATATTTAGAAATTTTAGCTGACTATCTCATCCTATGTATGGAAAAACAAGAACGTAAAGAGCGCAGGATTCTCACTGAAAATCGTATGAGCACCGTAAATAAACGAGAAACCTCGTTTGAAGGACTTGTAGGTCAATTTGAGAATGGCGAAGATGGTATCTACAACCTAATTACTCAAGATAAAAATGTAATATTTCAACCAAAAGTTTCAATAACATAGAAAGATTTAGAAGACATCCCCTTATTAGCCTAGTTGCGCCAAGCTATTAATATGTGGGAAACTCGTGCTAAAACCGCCGAAGGTCGAGAAGCCTATATTATTAAGCAAACACTCATTGATTTGCGCAAAGATCAATATATTATTAAAAATGCCTATCGTCGCCCTATAGTAATGCAAAAACTAACTCGTAGTAAAAATCGCATAGCTCTCGATGATCTAACTAAAGATTTTGACGAAGATGGCTACCCGATACCCCAAGGTATTACTCTAATAGATCCTAAAGTGGTATCAGCTATCCTTTGTAATTATTCAAAATTAAAACAAGATAGTTATGAAGATTTTGAAGGCGATGTATGGTATTTGATTTACGATTTTGAAAAGATATGTGATAAGGCCTTGGCGCCGCACCCTCTGTTAATGCGACTTGTAGAAGAAAAAATTGATGGCAAATCTAATAGTGAGATATAGTTAACTCTCCAAAAAGAATTTGGTATTAAACATTCTCTTGAATATATTTCCGCATTATGGCGCAAAAAAATTCCTAACCTAATCGCCTCATGTGCTGAAGATGATTATTTAGATTGGTATTATACAATGTAGGCACCCGGAACCTATAAAAAATGTTCCCGATGTGGTGAAATTAAATTGGCGCATCCTAAATATTTTAGCTTAAATAAAACTAGTAAAGATGGCTATTATTCTATCTGCAAAACTTGCCGAAATAAAAAATATGGCGAAGCCCGGTCTAGAGCTCACAAAGCGCAGGTTTAACGCTAGAAAAAGCGGTCGGCGCCATTTTTTCTTGGACAAAAAGTTAGAATTGACACTATTTTATTTTTACTATACCATGAAAGGATGTGAAAATAAATGGCTGAAAAAATTACTAAGTCAATTTATTGCGAAAAATGTAGTAAAGTATTAAGTGCCGAAAATTTTTATAAAAGTAATAATTTAGAAAAGCACCCAAATGGCTATCAAAGTTTGTGTAAAAAATGTGCAACTATGCATGTAGACAATTGGAATCCAGATACCTACTTGTGGATTCTTGAGGATTGTGACGTGCCGTGGGTTCCAAAAGAATGGAATGACCTTATGGCGAAATATACTAAAGATCGTTCTAAAGTAACTGGAACTACTATCGTGGGGCGGTATCTGTCCAAAATGAAATTAAAATAGTATGCCGATTATAGATGGGCAGATACCAACTATTTTAAAGAAAAGGCAGAAACTGAATTACGCACTCAAATGAAGGCTCAGGGGTATGGCGCCACCGATATTGATAGTGCCATACAAAAAACAATCTATGATGCTCCTACTGGCGGTGTCGATGCTCCCCCACTACCGGCCGCGCCAACTGAAATGGGTTCTCCATATGATAATGTTATGGGTTCTCCAACTATGACCGCCGCAGAATTGGGACTAACTGATGACGATGTTCTTTATTTATCAATTAAATGGGGCAAACTATATAAACCCGAAGAATGGGTCTATCTTGAAAAATTATATAATGATATGATGGAATCCTATGATATTCAAACAGCTGGTCATATTGATACATTAAAAATGATTTGCAAGACATCGTTGAAGTGCAACTAGCTAGTAGATTTAGGAGATGTTGAGTCGTTCCAGAAGATGAGCAAGGTCTACAACGACTTAATGAAAAGCGGTAACTTCGATTTGTGGAGTATGAAAAACTTTACCGGTAGCCACCGGGGTCTACTAAGTGTAGGCTAACGGGGAAGCCTAAACTTATTAATATGAGCATGGTAATCCCGTGGGAAACTCAAATATTTTGAGAACCTGTATCGACTATCCTGTTTGCCTTCTGGGCGCAGGAGTAGGGCTATTATTGGCACATAGCTCGAAAAGGTTTCCTTGGCGCAATGCCAAGTAAGAGATAGTCAGTTCTAATGGAAACATTGGGTTTAAATGCACCGCTGCTCAAAACAAGACAGACAAAGGCGAATACGTAGATTCAATTTCTGAGTTAGTTGCCATTTGTGAAACACAAGGATTCATTCCTCGTTATTATACCGATGGTCCTCAAGACAAAGTTGATCGCGTATTACAAGATATGCAATCCTATACATATCGGTTAATTATGGAAGAAACAAATTTGAGTAATCTATTGGAAAATGCTATTACTCAAATTGAACGAGATAAAGCTAAAGAAGCCAGTGGCGCGGCTGAGGCCGCGGGCGATGAATCTAGGCTTGAGGAAGAACTATTTCAAGAGGTTAAGCATGATCGCACCACCGAAGATTATCAAGATTTTCAAGATTTTGAAGATGAATTAGAAGAACAAGATAATTTAACTATTAAAAAATTATTGGGCGAGGAGGAATCGTAATGGCATTAAAAGACCTATTAGATTCCGCCTCAGTTCGAAAAAAAGTCGGTCTATCTGAAGAACGTGTTCATGCCATTCTACCAATATTACGATAGTATGTTGCCTACTGGCGTGAATATCCTGATATGTTTGTTGATTTTTTACAAGATGGTGGCGACCCCACCAGGGAACATCGTCTTGAATTTTATTTTTATCAACGTTGTTTTTTGCGCGTTTGTATGCGCTATAAATATGTTTACATGACATTTCCCCGTGCGTCGATTGGCGCCAATAAAATTTTTTAAAATTTTTGGACAAAACACTCTAATCATAGGAACCCTAAACTCATATATTATGAGCAAGGGAATCTAGGGTAAATGCTAATTTAGTAAATCCTTAACGACTATCCTGAAATAGCCCTCGGGGAAAACAAATAAGGGCAATAGGAGTAGGGCCAAGTGGCGGGTGAGAATCCCTTAAATCGAAACGAGTGTCGCTTAATTGCGGTGAAATAGTCTATTCTATTGGGAAACCAATAGCAGTAAATAACGGCACAAGATTAACGCCCTTGTGTGAATATAAAGATTCTAAATCGTTTTTATCTATTCTAACATTAATGTTAAAATGTATCCTATATCCTCGTTCTAAATTATTTGTAACGGCTGGTGGTAAATAGCAAGCTGCTGGCATTATTACAGAAAAGGTCGAGGAAATTTGTAGTTTAGTTCCGGCATTTGAACGCGAATTGGATTTGCGACCAGGTCGGACACGAAAATCAAAAGACTATTGTATTTATATGTTTAAAAATGGTTCATTTTTTGATAATATCGCCGCTAGAGAAAGTTCTCGTGGTAAGCGTCGTCATGCTGGACTAGTAGAAGAGTGTGTTGGCGTCGATGGCGAGATTTTACAATCGGTTATTATTCCTACAATGAATGTTTCTCGTATTTGTATGGATGGTAGCATGCATCCTGAAGAGTCATTAAATCAAAGTCAAATTTTTGTTACTACAGCAGGTTGGAAAAGTACATATGCATATGATAAATTGATACAATTTTTAGTCTGGATGGTTACAGAACCAGAAAAAGCATTTATACTTGGCGGAACGTGGCGCATCCCCGTTTTAGCGGGCTTACAACCGAGGAGTTTCTTGGCGGACCAGCAAAAGGATGGCACGTTTAATGAGGCATCATTTGACCGCGAATATAAGATTTTGTATTCGTTAAATATTGTGAATTGCTGGAATACCCTGAGAGTTGCTTGAACTACAACATAAGTTTGAAATAAAGCTAAGTGTGAAAGTTTGAAAATCAAGCAAATTGGGCAATCAGCAGCTAAGCCCCGAATAGGGGAAAGTTCAACGACTAAGAGCCAACAATGCGTTGGCCAGTGCAATACAGCATTATAAAGAAAGGTGATTGTTATTTATGAAAGAAATTGTTATTGATAACATTCGGACCTCGTATTATATAACCGAAGAGGGAAAATGTTATAATTCAAAGACTAATAAGTATTTGAAAGGCTAGGAAAATTATAAGCATGGATATTTTTCATATAATTTAACTATGCCAGACGGGAGTAAAAAAAGATGCTTGGCGCATCGGCTAGTTGCAATAGCATTTATTCCTAATAACGACCCTAAGAAAAACTAGATTAACCATATTGATGGTAATAAATTAAACAATTGTGTGGATAACCTTGAATGGGTATCTCAAGAAGAAAATCAACAACATGCGATTCAATTAGGTTTGCGTCAATTCGAGCATGTGTTTTGTTTTACTAAAGATAAAAAATTAGTTGCAGAATATTTGAGCACAGCTGATGCTGCAAAAGCTGTTAATTTAAATAGAAGTCTAATTAGTTAGGAACTAAATAAAGACATAAAGACACTAACTGGTGGATTTTATTGGTCGCGTGAAAAAGAGCTTGGCCCCACACGTGATTATAAAAATACCGGTAAAGCAAAAGTGGTTAATCAATATGATTTAAAAGGCAAATTTATTATGCAATATCCCTCAACTGGAACTGCCGCTAAAGCAATTGGTGTTAAAGCAGGTTCCCATATCGGTGAATGTTGCCGAGGAAAAATAAAAAGTTATAAAGGTTATATATGGAGATATGCTGAAGATATAGTCTCACCTTCTGGTGAAAACCAGAGAGACGTTAGCGAAACGTCGTAAGATAGTGGAGTCTGTTTGGTCTGGGACTTCAGAGAATGCATTTTTTGATGGTGAGATCTTTGACCGCAGTCGAAAATTGCAAAAACCTGAGTATGAACATTCAGGTCGCACATCTATTTAGAGCTATTATGTAATTTCTATAGATGTGGGTCGACGTGGTTGTGATAGTGTGGCGACAGTGACGAAGGTAATACCTCAATCTATGGGCGGCGCTATTAAATCATTAGTAAATATTTATACCTATAATGATATGCATTTTGAAGACCAAGCTATTCAATTTAAAAAATTATATTATAAATATAAGGCTCAACGTCTGGTAATCGATGCTAATGGTCTTGGCGTTGGCTTGGTTGATTATATGGTTAAATCATAGTTAGATCCAATTACTGGCGATACCCTGCCTGATTTTGGTGTCTATGACGCAACATTTGATGGCTGGGAAGATGAATATAAAAAGTATCGTTCTGACATTTGCGAAGATAATGCTATGTATTTAATTAAGGCTAATGCGCCAATTAATACTGAAGCACATTCAATTACTCAAACATGGTTGAATGCGAACAAGATTCAATTTTTAATTGATGAGCGTGTAGCGAAATAGAAGTTATTAAATACAACCAAAGGTAAAAATATGAGTCCAGAAGAGCGTAAAGAGTATTTAATTCCTTATACATTAACTGGTGTATTACGTGAAGAGATGTTAAATTTGCGTGAAGAGAATGAAGGATTAAATATTATACTCAAGCAAGCAAATAAGAGCATTAAAAAGGATAAATTTTCAAGTTTTGAATATGCTATGTATTACATCAAGCAAGTTGAGGATTCTGGGCGTAAGAAAAAGAAAAAATTTAAAGCGTCTGATTGGGCGAAGTTGTATAACTAATAGAAAGGAGCTATTTAATTGTTAGCGAGTCGTGGCGAAATACGTATCCATGAGATTCTTGAGTCTAATGGATTAAATTTTAAAGAAGAATATACAATTCCGGGGTTAAATAGCTCCAATGGTAAACCATTACGTTTTGATTTTGCTGTATTTGATGATGATGGCAACCTTGATTTTTTAATTGAATATCAAGGTCGTCAGCATTATGAAGCATCTAATAAATTTGGCGGTAAACGCGGCTTATATTAGCAGCAATTTAATGATAATAAAAAACGTAGATATTGTGCCTTACATGGTATTAATCTAATAGAAATTCCCTACACCGAGGAGTATTTAGTTGATTATGACTATATTATGAATCGAGCGGGATATTAACCATAAGGGGGTGAGAAATTGGAAGAGAAAACCAACAAACAAGAACAAATTCATAACAAGGGATTTAATATGACGCAGCGTGATTTGCCTGGCGCCACATTTAATAAAATTAAAGTAGGCCCAAAAACATTGGAGGACGCTACATTAAATCTTGGCTCATTAAAACACGTGCAAACTAACTATGGTAATAAAATATATGTTTTGTAGCAACTTGCAAATAATGATGTGTCCACGTTGCGTGAAATATCTAGATATTTTTATAATACCAGTGGTATTTATAGTGTTGTATGTGATTATATAGCAAATTTGTATCGCTATGATTGGTATGTTGTATCTGATATTATAGATGAAGCATATAAGACAGATGAAGCTAAAATTAAGAAGGTCATACAAGATTTTAATCGTATTTTAACATTTTTAGATAATTCACATATTAAAAAATTGTGTGGCGACATTGCTTTGGAAGTGGTGCGCGATGGTGCGTATTATGGATATATTGTGGCGACTAAGGACCAAGTGACCTTGTAGCAATTGCCTATTAATTATTGTCGTTCTCGTTATAATATTGGAACGTAGCCAGCCATTGAATTCGATATGCGTTTTTTTGATGATGCATTTCCTGATGTCAACTATCGTATGCGAGTATTAAAACTATTTCCCAAGGATTTTCAAAAGGGCTATGTTTTGTATAAATAGCATAAGTTGGCGCCAGATTATGCAGGTGATATTTATGGCTATTGGTATCTATTGGATCCAGATAGCACAGTAAAATTTAGTTTTAACAATGGTGACAAGCCATTATTTGTTAATGCTATTCCTAACATTTTAGATTTAGATGCCGCGCAAGATTTAGACCGCCGCAAGCAAATGTAGAAGTTATTAAAAATTATTATTCAAAAGTTGCCACTTGATAAAAATGGCGATCTAATTTTTGATATTGACGAAGCGACTGATATACATAACAATGCGGTTCAAATGTTGAAACGTGCTATTGGTGTTGATGTTATGACTACATTTGCAGATGTTGAGTCAATAGACATGTCTGATAAAACTACAACAACTACCACCGATGATTTAGCAAAAGTGGAACGAACAGTCTATAACTCTCTCGGTGTTTCGTAGAATTTGTTTAACACTGAAGGCAGTGTGGCGCTGGAAAAGTCAATATTAAATGATGAAGCTAAGGTGCGGACACTACTCTTGCAATTTCATATATTTTTTGATAGAATAACATAGAACTTAGTTGAGAGTAAGAATAAAAAAAGATATAATTTTAGATTTTATATGCTTGAAACTACTCAATACAATTATCGAGATTTGTCTAAAATGTTCAAGGAGTAGGTGCAAATTGGTTATTCCATGATGCTTCCTCAAATTGCACTTGGCGTATCTCAAAGTGCTATTTTAAATGCCGCATATTTTGAAAAGGATATTCTCAAGTTAAATCAAATTATGGTGCCGCCACTTATGAGTTCTACGTTAAGTGGTGAAGATATTTTGGGCACAAAAGATTAGGGGAATACCTCTCAAAATCAAAATAATACAGAGGGCGGTAGGCCTGAAAAGGCAGACGATGAAAAAAGTGATAAAACTATCGCCAATAAAGAAGCACAAAAATAAGAAATTGAGGAGGATGTGGAATGCACACAAGTGTAAAACTTGAAACGCCTTGCGAAATGATAAATATAACGCCAATTAATCCTCTAATTTCTAAATGCCAAATAAAGGTGTGTTATGTGGGAGATGAACCCAATAGGAATCGTAGCATTATCACGAAAGATGTGGCGCGGTCTATGGCAAATAGTCTCCCTGGTTCACCAATTGTTGGGCATTGGAACGAATATAAGGAAGATTATGAAGAGCATAATCGCATTATTAATTTAAAAGATGGCGAGTGGATTATTAATGATGATACTCGTCCTTATGGATTCGTTGATTTAAATGCTAAAGTTTGGTTTTAGAAATTTCTAGACGATGGTGTAAATGAACATGAATATCTTATGACTGAAGGATATTTATGGACAGGTCAATACCCTGAATGTGAGCGCATACTCACAAAGGGTAATAACCAATCAATGGAATTAGATGAAAAAAATTTAGATGCTGTTTGGTCAAAAAATGATAAAGGACAACCTGAATTTTTTATAATTAATGAGGCAATTATCTCGAAATTATGTATTCTTGGCGATGATGTAGAGCCTTGTTTTGAGGGTAGTCAAATTACCAAGATACAATTTTCATTTGAGGAAGGCTTTAAAGAACAGCTCTTCTCAATGATGAACGAAATGAAAAAAATTCTAAATGATGGAGGAGAGACGCCGATGTTTGTTCGTTATGCTGTCGAAATTGGCGATGGTCTCTGGGACGCTCTGTATAATTATTTGCATGATAAATATCCTGGTGAAGATGGCTGGGGTTCTACCATGCGTATTGAGGGTGTTTATGAGGAGAATGGTAGTAAGTTTGCTATTGTTCGTGATTGCGATTCCGGCAAATACTACAGAATTAATTTCGACATCGAGCCTGAGTTCACTGTTACTGATGATTGGATTGAGGTCGAAAAGGAGTTTGTCCCTGTCTCTGATGATGGTCCCCAGTTCTCGCTGGAAGCCTATGAAGCCTATGAAAATGGCCTAAAGGAGTCTATTGAAGAGCCAAAGGAAGAACCTGAAGCAGAGCCTATCGAGGAACCTGTTGAGGAACCCGTAGAAGAGCCCATTAATGAGCCCGAGGACAAAGTTGATGAATATAATCTGGATGAAATTCCAGAATATATAGAACTCAATGAGAAATTTAGTGCATTAACCGCTGAGCACGAGACACTCCAACAGTCTTATAGTGAGTTGAAGGCAACTAATGATAGTCTCATTGAGGAAATCAATACTCTCAAGACTTATAAGATGAGTGTTGAGCGTAAAGAAAAAGAGGCAATGATTGATAGTTTTTATATGTTGTCTGATGAAGATAAGAAAGATGTTATTGCTAACATTGATAATTATTCCTTGGATGATATTGAAGCTAAATTGTCGATTATTTGTGTCCGCAACAAGGTCAGTTTTGATCTTGATGATGATAATCAAACAGGCAACACCACATTTAATCTAAATGGTGATATTGATACTACACCAGCTTGGATTAAAGCTGTTCAGGCTGTTGCGGAAACTATGGATTAATAAAAAATTTATTGAGGAGGAAACTGCGTTATGCTTTTGAAAGATATGCTTAAAGACAAGAGCAAGGCTAGTTACGTTGAGTATGGCTATGGTCAGGTTGAGCCTAATCATCTGTCTGCACAGCGCAATGGTCAGATTTATGCACAGCTCCCCGCCGATCCTGCTATTGATCAGCTTGAGCAGGGCCAGTTCGTAAAGTATGACTACAAGAGTGGTCTGGTAAACTTCGCGGGCGCAGGCGAGTGGATGCTCGTATTTAATGAGATTAAACTTTATCGTGAGAATCAGTTGGATTGCGAATTTGCAATGCTGAAGGACAATTATGTGGCGCGTGTCTACAGCCCCATTGACGGTCTTAAGGTTGGTCCTCAGAATTGGACTGGTCGTTCCCGCACCTTTAATGGTGTTGCTGATAGTCCTCTTGCTGGTGAACCCGCAATTGAGAAGGTCACTGCTGGCCCCGATATGTATGAACTTCATTATGAGGAAGATCCTTTCCATTTTGAGTCTAAGGTTGATCCTGCCTTGATGCCCGCTGGCGCCACTATGGTTCCTCGTGTATTTAAGACTATGGTTGGTGATATTTTTACTACTAACACCATTAATGAGACTGAACTCGCTCTTGGCGACGTTCTGTCCCCAGCAGCTGCAGATGGTATTCTGAGCAAGAGCGGCGATGGCACTATGGAGTGGCAAGTTGTTAAAGTGTATAATCTCCCTGACTACCAGAAGGCAGTCAAGATTATGCGTATAAAGTAATATAGGAAAGGAGAGAGATAAAATGTTAGATAAAGCTAATTTACTGACCCTTATGAAGACTGTGGCGAAGGCAGATCCTGCATCTCCTGTTTCCTATTCGTTTAATGGCACGAATTTTTCGTATGACCAGTTGAATACGACTCTCCGTAATGAGCTTAAAGAGTATGCCGGCACCTATGCTCAGTATCGTGAAAATAAAAATTTGATTTTTAGTTTGATTGAACAAACTATGAACGAGATTTTGCCCAAGAAGGTTGAAGAACAGTATGCTCAGTTTGCTGAAACTAAGACATTTGCCCAGGGTGATAGGCCACTTTTCCGCCGCAAGTTGAATTCTCGCGTGCGTGCGAAGCAATTTATTACTCGTGTTGGTTTGGCTGGTATTTATGAAGTATTCAAGCTTTCCAAGAGTGAAGAATCTTTTGAGGTTCGTACCAGCGCTATGGGCGGCGCGGCTCAAATCGGCTTTGAAGAGTTCCTTGATGGTCGTGTTGATTTCGCAGAAGTTACCGCGATTGTTATGGAAGGCATGGATGACCTCATTTATGAGGAAATCGGCAAGGCATTGAAGGCATCTATCAATCAACTGCCCCCTGCAAACCGCTATGCATTTAATGGTTTTGATGAGGCTGCATTTGATCAGCTTTTGGTCGTTGCGTCTGCATACGGCGAGCCCACTATTTATTGCACCTATGAGTTTGCGGTTAAGATGGTTCCCAAGGATGCATGGCGTTATACCGAAGCGATGAAGGATGAGCTGTGGCGCACTGGCCGCCTTGCAAACTACAAGGGCAAGAAGGTTATTATCCTTGAGCAAGGTTTCAAAGATGCTACTAACAGTGAGAAGGTCATTGATCCTGGTTATTGCTGGATTATTCCTAATGGCGCTGATACCAAGCCTGTGAAGATCGCATTTGAGGGTGACACTATTGTTGACGAGTACACCAACTATGATCGTTCTCGTGAGATTCAGGTTTATAAGAAGGTTGGCGTTGTTGCAATGATGGCTAACAACATTTGCGCATACGTTGATACTAGCCTGAAGGGTCAGATGAAGACCTGGAAGTTATCCAATGATCAAATTCGTGACTACACCGGTAAGGTTCCTACGACTTGATTGACTTTTTGGAAAAATTTTGATATAATTAAGGGGAAGAAGGGATAAATATCCCCACTTCCCCATTTTTTATTTAGGAGATAAAGGAGAAAATTTAAAATGATTAATGCAAATACTGTTTATAATGTATTAAATAGAAGTTCTAGTATGGTTGGTTATACAATTCCTGAACTAAATATTCGTCGTGAGTTTCAGCCTGGCGAGACTAAAAAGATTAAATTTAGTGAATTAGAACAATTAACCTACCAACCTGGTGGTGCCACATTGATTCAAGATTATTTTTTGATTCGTGAGCAAGCAGTTACTGAGGCCTTGAATATTGAGACCGAGGTCGAGTACTATATGAATGCAGATAACGTTAAAGATTTAATTTTGAATGGCTCGTTGGATCAATTCCTTGATTGTCTTGATTTTGCACCCGAAGGCGTACTTGAAATTATAAAGAAGTTGGCAATTGAGTTGCCAATGAACGATGTGGAGAAGCGTGAAGCCCTCAAAAAGAAGACTGGCCTTGATGTGGATGCCGCTATTAAGAACAAGATGGCGGAAATGATCGACGAAGGCGCGCCTGTTGCATCGGAGGCGCCGCACAGACGAGTACAGGAAACTACTAATGAAGCACCTGTTCGTCGTACTGAAGCGCCAAAGTATACAGTAAAGAAGTAAATTTTACATAGAAAGGAGTTATGATACATGGCAACCATGTTCACGAAGATATACAATCGTTTCCTTGGTAAAATTACTGATGATATGTATATTGAATTAACTCCTGAAGACACGGTTAGGGATTTACAAAATCTTTTAATTGATGCCATCCCCAATTTTGAGTTCCCTCGTTAGAATTTAACTGATTATGAAATTAAGACTGTTTAGAAACGTGAGGATACTCTCACTGAGGATGATTTTGTCTTGGGTGTAGTCTGGGGTCAAATCCCAGATGATAATACCCAAATACCCGAAGTTATAGTTGAGCAATCGTCATTTTCGGCGGATTTAACCGATGAAGAGATTAATATTTTAGCATTAATGATGATGACCGCTTGGGTTAACCGCCAAGTGGCGTCGATTGAAAATACAAGGATGAAATTTACTGGTTCGGATTTTAAAATGACGAGCCAAGCCAATCATTTGTCTAAATTAATGAATTTGTTAAGTGAGGTCTAGCGCCAATCTTTTCACATGCAGCGTTTATACAAACGTCGTAAATTAGGTAGTGATGGTAAATATTCATCCAATTGGTCTGTACTAGGAAATAATAGTGCTTTAGACTAAGTATAATTTTAATTTTCCCCCTGAAGTAATTGCTAAAAATATATCTCGGTTAACTGATTAGCTTTGGAAATTAATTCCAATGCGTGAAAATGAAGAAGACTGGATGAAGCAATTAAATACAGTTATTTTAGAAATTAGTGGATTGAGCGAGATATTCTTGCACAACCCACTTTTTTTACAGCTTTTGGCGAAACTAGAAGGCATGCTTGTAGAAGAGACCACCTTTTCGCTATATCGTAAAACTGTATTTGAATGCATTAGTCTGGTTTAGGGTATGAAATAATGGGCGGTTATGATTTAAGTGGCCGCCATACGCTCGGCTTATTAAAGGGTCGAATGGGTATTTTTGAAAAGGAACAGTTTTAGGGGAATAAAGATATTGATGGTGTAAACAGTTAGTATAATTTTCTTATGGCGCGAGGCGGTAGTCTTCAGTAGGAACGAATGATTCGTGATAAACGAAAGACTCTCGACCGCGCTCTATGGTATTCATATCAAGCAGCGCAAGTCAAAAAACCTGATTAGGATTCAGATGACATTGTTAGAGCTTTAATTAATCCTAATAAATTAAAATAGGATTATGATGATAAAATCATTTCGATTGGGTATGAATGTGATTATGCGCCAGGTGATGTATTTGAATGGATTGGTACTAATACCTATTGGATAATTTATTTATAGGAACTTACTGAGACTGCATATTTTCGTGGCGATATTAGGAAATGTAGTTTTGAGATTAAATGGAAAGATGAAGATGAAATAAAGAGCACGTATGCAGCGGTACGAGGACCAGTAGAAACAAAAATTAACTATATTCAAAAACATGATATTAGTATAGATACACCAAATCATTCACTTGATATTTTAATGCCAAAGAATGAAGATACACTAAAGTATTTTAAACGTTACGCCAAATTTTATTTACAAGAGTCTAACGATGTTAATACATGCATTTGTTGGCGAGTAGAGGCTATCGACCCTATTAGCATGCCAGGTATCCTCGAGGTAATTGCTGTTGAATATTATGCTAATAAGGATGAAGACGATATAGATAAAGGTATTGTTGGCGGGTTAATTAAACCACCTGAAAATCCAAATGATACTACGATTGATGATGACCTAATAAAGGGTGAGACATTTATTAAACCTAAGCGTAAATATAAATATCAATTTGTGGGCGCGGCCTATGGTGAATGGCACGTTGATAAAAAATATCCCGTTGATTTATATATTAACGATGAGGATAATAGTCTTGAACTTTGTTGGCGAAGTGCGTATAGTGGACAATTTGATTTATATTTGGGCTATGATAGCAATGATTTATATATTGCTCGTAAGACCATAGTAGTTGAATCATTGTTTTGAGATAAAGGAGTATGAGTTATGAAAATAGCGACAATTGATTTTCCCCATTCAAGTTTTTTGTCAGTAGAGAAGGATTTAGATATAATAATTTCTAAAATTTGTCAAAATCAAAGACTATTAAAATTATTATATTATAATGTACCGAATGCCTTGGCGCAGCCCGCTCTATCGGACGATTAGCTGGGAGAAGTAATAAAAAATAATATTAAATTGGTGCCTAAAACCTATGTTGAGGATGAATATCGTAATTATTTAATTATTAAATTTGATAATTTTTTAACTGGATTGAATCCTGAATTTCGTAATAACACGATTGAATTTGATATTTTGTGTAATTATGAAAATTGGCAGCTTGATGGATATGCTTTGCGGCCTATCAAAATTATGGCGGAGATAGATTCTATGTTTAATGGAGCTAGACTGACTGGCGCAGGACTCACTGAGTTTGGCGGCGCCACAGATATTATCGCCACAGATCAGATGGCTGGGTATTGTATATTTTTTAATGTTATTCATGGTGGGGAAGATGAAAAACGTGCTCTTAATCCAAATGATGATAAAGATATTATAAATAATTTTTATCAAATGAACTAATATGGATTATAGATTGAATTTAATTGCTGGCACAGATTTACCTGTTCCTGAATGTTAGCTAGCAATTCATCAACCCACTATTCGTGAATTATCGTATATAGGGGAAGGAACTTTCAGAATTGGTGCTTAGTATTTATGTGTTAATAAAAATATGCTAACCGAGGACGAAAGTGATTTGTTGAATCAATCTAATTTTTAGATATTTATGAAAATAATGGCATCACCAGAAGCTAAAGATAAGAAAAGTTAGGTTCTTGAATTATTGAAATTATTATTGCCTAATTATAGTTGTATGTTAACCCCTCGCTCAATTCTCTGTTCGAGCGGCGGCGCCACATTTATGATTGATGATAGTAATTTTGAATCATTTCAAGACGCTATTAGTGAAGCATTTTGTTTGCGCAGTGGAATGGGCGATTAGCAAACATTTAATCCCTAGTCTGAAAAAGCAAAAGAGATTGCAGCTAAATTAATGCGAGGACGTTAGAGGGTGGCTGCATAGAAAGGCGAAGACAATTCTAGCGTAATATCACAATATATTTCTGTTTTAGCTATTGGTATGGGTGTGCCATTGCCTGAGCTATTGGATTTGACATTGTTTCAATTATATGATTAGATACAACGTTATAATATGTATATAGCTTGGGATTTAGACGTCAGGGCGCGTTTAGCTGGTGGTAAGCCAGATGGTGAACCTGACAATTGGATGAAGTCTATCCATTAATTTAAAAAATAATTTGAGGAGGAACTAGACTATGAAGTTTGGTGTGCGTGAGATTTGCGACGTAGTTCTGAAGGCTAAGGCCGCTCAGAAGGTCGGTAATAAAATCTTTTACAAAAACGAGCCTGTTATTTATTTTGATACTTTGAAAACCTCTAGCATGGAAGGTGCCGCTACTACGGTATATGCACAGGGTGGTACTGGTAATGCTCGCTTGGTTGCGTGGGAAGGCGAACGTACTGTTACCTTCACCATGGAAGATGCACTGATTAGCCCTGCTGGCTTTATGATTCTTTCTGGCGCTGGTTTGATTGATGCTTCTGAGGAAACTCCTATTTATGTTCATAGTACTGAGCAGATTGAGCTTAAGACTTATGATGAGCAGAAGGGTGTTGGTAACTTTAAGAATGATGGTGGCACTATTCAAATTGCTCTTGGCGAGATTCCTGCATTGCCCTCTAAGACCGAGGATTACATTTATGTAATGCTTTTGGATGATCGTGGTGAGATCAATACTGAGCCTTATATTGCAACTCCTGTTGCTGAAGATGGCAAGTGGATTCAAATTGCTGCTATCACTGAAGAAGTTCGTAAGACCGCTTATAAGACTGAAGATGACGCTGATGCTCATAAGGTTGAACGTTTCGCTGATGGTGCTTTGGTATTTGTTGACTATTATGTTAAGAAAACCTCTAAGGCTCAGCAAATTGATATTACTCCTGATAAGTTCGGTGGCAACTATTATCTCGAGGCTTCGACTCTGTTCCGTAACACTGATGGTGTTGATATGCCTGCTGAGTTTATAATTCCTAACTGCAAGATTCAGTCGAACTTTACCTTTACCATGGCATCTAGTGGCGATCCTTCTACCTTTACCTTTACGATGGATGCGTTCCCTGATTATACTCGTTTTGATAAGACCAAGAAGGTCTTGGCTGCTATTCAGATTGTTGAAGAGGGTGGCGCAGATAACAAGTTGGTACGTTCTCAGACCGTCCACCTGGCGAAGGATGAGGAGACTTTTAAGTCCTAATGAAAATTACTAGACATTATGTGGCGAAGACTGATAAGCCTTTGCCCATAGTAGTTGAACAGCCTATCGTAAAAGAAGAAAAAAAGGTTGAAGTAAAAAAACCTAAGCAAGTAAAACAGGTTATTCAAGAAGTACCTGTAACCGCAGAGGATCAGGCATTCTTGGATGAGTTATTTGCAAAGAAAGAAAAATAATTTTTTTAATAGGGGATGAGTTAAATGCTCATCCCCTATTTTTTATTATGGTGAAAGGAGGAAGAGTTTTGAAAATTTAGAAAAAAATTCAAACCTCGTTTAATAAAGCAATAGGCTGGGATGATGGTGGCGCCACAAGTAATAACATTGTGGATGATGTTGTTAATGCTATGACTCCTGAGCAATTAGAAATTAATCAAGAAAAGTTAGAATTAATTTAGCAAAAATTGAATTTTATTAAAAAGTGCTGCAAAACAGTAGATGCAGAATTTAAAACTTATGATTATACATTGGCTCGTATGGGCATGTCTTTATCTAAAGCACTAATTAATAATAAAGCTTAGAATAATATTGCTAACATTAAAATGTTGCAAGTTATTAGAACTAATTAGATCGCTTGTTTTTAGGCGGTTGAAGAAATTTTAGCGATTTTGCGTGGCGAGCCCACATTGTATGCAATTTATATTAGTGATATAGATAATAATATATAGAGAGTTGAGTATTCGGCTAATCAAATTAATGAAATATTTTCTACACAAGGTAAACGCATAGGTTTAGACGCAAAGACTGCGTTAAATCGTTTTTTTGATAATGCTGGTAATATTTTAAAGCAAGAATCTGCCGCAAGTCAAATTGATATTAGTTAGCATTATAGATATTTTCAAGGTCATTTATTAGAGGTAGTAGGTGGTAAAATTAAATCGCCAGGCGTGGCGCAAGAGGTTTTTGAAGCACATTATTCCAGAGGCTATTGTAAATTTGATTATAGTTAGTAGGCTAAGGCTTTTATAGCAATGGCTAATGCTGCCGATGACAGATTACAAGATTGGGACGGTATTCGGCGCTTATATTTTTCAAGAGCAGCTGACAATTTAAGTTGGTATTCTGGTGGAGATATTGATAATATTTCTGTTAAGAGTTTAAATTTTTCTAATATTGACAAGATAGTTAGAAAATCAAAAACGAACCATAATGTGTTAGGATTGTCATCAGAAAGAAGTTTAAATGATGTTATTAATCAACTAGATACTATTTTTGGTTCATTGGATGCAAAAAATAATCCTAAGCTTACTGCTGATATGATTCGATAGATTTTAGTACCTTTTACACAAACTATTGAAACATCTATGGTGGGTAAGCATAACGCAGTATTTAATACTGGTATGATTACTCAAGAGGTAGATAAAATTGTTAAAAACTTGACAAAATAAAAAATTTTCGATATAATACTATTAGAAGACGTGATAAAGGAGAAATTAATCATGATTAATATAAAAGATCTAGGAATAGAAGGTATTGATACTTCTATTGAAGACGTTACAATTGGAAATACTCATATTACTGTTAAAAACAATTTGCCCATTCTGGAAAAAATGGAATTAATAGGTGATATTGTTAATGCATCTATTGATGACAATGATTTTTATAATCCTTGTTTAGGCAAGATTAACCTATTAGTAAAATTAGTATTGGCATATACAGATATTGAAGTAGATGAAAATACTAGTATATTTGATTTGTATGACATTTTTTCTAATGGAGTTTTCCAAGTTGTTATTCCAATTATATCTCAAAGTCCTGATTATTCATTTATAGTTCGCGGGGTTGAAGAATTTATTCATTCAATTTATGAATATAAGAATTCGGCGCGCGGTATTTTAAAGGGTCTGATGGCTGATGCTAAGGAGTCAAATTTGGAGTTAGAGGATATTGTAAAGGATATTAATTTGGCGCCAGAGAGCTTGACTATGGTAAAAGAAGTTTTGGATAAATTAGGTTAATCTATCTATTTTAATTTTTAAATAGAATAGAGAAATAGTCCGTCGATTATTTTTCGACGGACTTATTTTATTTTTGCGCAAAAATAAAAGCGAGAGAAAGGAGAATTGAGTAATGAGTAGAATTGTTGAAGTTAGATTGAATTTTACAGCGGAGACCTCATCGGCCGAGTAGGCTCTGAATAAATTGCAATCATCATTACGAAATATTTCAACTTAGACTAACTTAGACACTGGCGGATTACGATTTACCAGTGAACTAAATTAGGCTTCTGAAGCAGCAATTAAATTACGTTAGAATTTACAAAATGCAATTAATACAAATACAAATAAACTTGACTTGTCTAAATTCCAAAGAGAAATGGACAAATCTGGGATGTCTTTAGAGAAATATAGATTGGCATTATAGCAAATTGGTCCATCGGGTCAAGAGGCATTTACTGATTTATCTAAAGCAATTTTAGCATCTCAAACGCCGCTTACCCGTTCTTTGGGATTATTTGATAAATTATGGGATACATTAAAGCGTACAGCAGGTTGGCAAATTTCATCAAATATTATGCACGGTTTCTAGAGTGCGTTATCAGATGCTTATAATTATGCTTAGGATTTAAATAAATCTCTTAATGATATTCGTATTGTTACTGGTTATGGCGCCGATCGTATGGCTGATTTTGCTAAATAGGCGAATAAAGCGGCAAAAGAATTAAGTGCTACTACACTTGATTATACTGATGCTAGTTTAATTTACTATCAGCAAGGTTTGGATGATAAGGCTGTTAAAGAGCGTACTGATACCACCATTAAAATGGCGAATGTTACTGGTACGACAGCATAGACCGTATCGCAACAAATGACTGCGGTATGGGAAAACTTCATGAAAAATGGCGAACATGCTACGGAATATTATGCTGATGTAATGACCGCACTTGGCGCCGCCACAGCATCTAGCACTGATGAGATTGCTGATGGTTTAGAAAAGTTTGCGGCAGTTGCCGATACTGTTGGTTTGAGTTATGAGTATGCGACCGCGGCACTTACTACGATTACCGCAAAAACTCGTCAAAGCGCAGACGTTGTTGGTACTGCATTGAAAACCTTGTTCGCGCGTATTGAGGGCTTAAATCTTGGTAAGACATTAGAAGATGGCACTACGTTGAATAAGTATTCAAAGGCTCTTGATGCTGTTGGTGTTAATATTAAAGACGAAGCTGGCCAATTGAAAGACATGGATGAAATCTTGGATGAGATTGGTTCTAAGTGGGATACTATTGGTAAGGATCAGCGAATCGCATTGGCACAGACTGTTGCTGGTGTTCGTCAGTATACGCAGTTCGTTGCATTGATGGATAACTGGGACTTTATGGGTGAAAATTTGGCGACTGCCTATAATGCAGAAGGTACCCTTGATGAATAGCAGAAGATTTATGAGGAGTCTTGGGAAGCCGCAAGAAATCGTTTGCAAGCATCGATGGAGACTTTATATGATGATTTATTAAAGGACGATTTCTTTATTTGGTTAACTGATGCATTATCTGATGTAATTGGTTTAATTGATAAAATCGTTGATTCAATGGGCGGATTAGCTGGATTACTACCTGGTTTAGTCTTGTTGATGAATAAATTATGGGGCGACAAGATTATTAATGGTATTTCTACCGTTGCTTATAATGTTGGTGGTTTAATTCCTAGTATAAATAGTAAGCGACAAGAGGCTGATTTGGCCTTAAAAGAAAAAACAATGACTGAATGGAAAATGATGTAGGATTATCAAGGAACTTTGAATAATTCGGCATCTAAAGCGTCTTATGAAGCATATTCACAAATTAGCAAAGTTGAAGAAACACGGTTAAGATTAGGAAAAGGCATAACAGAATAGCAGACAGCAATATTAGATACCTATCGTGAGCAATTAGAAATGCTAGAAAAAGTGGCGAAGGCACAAGGTTAGCAAGTAAATATAACCCGTAAAGAGCGTGAAGAAGCTGAAAATTACATGTCTTTATTAAAAATGTAGTCTGAAGATAATATTCGTTCTAAAGCTAAAGCTACATGGCGACCAGGAGCTGGTTCTGCATGGTTAAATGCTGTCGGCGCGAATTATAAAAAAGGCATGGATATTTCTTCTGTGGCGTTGCCAAAAGAGAACGGCGTGGCAGCAAAGGGAATTTTAAAGTATTTAAATGAATCTACGGGTCGCCAAATTAATTGGAAAGATGTGCAAGCTTATTCTAGTGGTAATATTGCTAATGAAAATTATGATGCTATAGCCTCTGCGATAGAGCGTTTACGTGATCGTGGTGATGAAGCAGAGCGGTCTGTAGCGCGGTTAAATGAAATTTTAAAATTTAGTCCTTCTTCTGGTAAAAATTCTGGTGAATTATAGAAACAAGCTGAGTTAATAGGTACTATTGAAGGTATTGCCCCACAACTAGAGAATATCAAGACTCGTATGAGCAATATCGGTTTTGGTGAAGAAAGTGGAGAAAATATTGCAAAATTAACATCTCATTTTAAAGAATTATTAAAAATAGTTGGTTATAGTGAAGATGAATTAAAGCAATTTGATAATGAAATTAAAGATAGCGAAACAGATATAGGATTACTTACTCGAACTATGGAACAATATCTTGCTGGTTCGGGGAATACTTTAAGCATTACTAATAAACTTACTAGCGCTGAGGAAACGTTGAATTAGACATTAAGTGAATTAGTAACAAAATATAACATTGCACCAGAGGCAGTAACACGATTAAGAAATGCATTGCAAAATTATGCTCATACAGCTACTAATGCCGAAGGTGTTACAGAGGCATTAAAAAATGCAATAAAATCGACTAATACTGGTTTGTCATAGATGGGTTAGACCATAGATAAAGTATAGAAAATTTAGAATATTACAAATGGATTAATGAATTTGGGTATGGCCATCGGAAGTGTTAAAGGATTTATAGAAACCATAAGCAATCCTGACATGAGTTTTTTAGATAAATTAACATCTGGCTTTATGAGTTTAGGTATATTAATCCCTAATTTAATCCCTATTTTTTCTAAATTTAATAGTTTATATTAGGTGTTAACTGGCCAAATTATAATTGGTACTGCTGTCTAGAAAGCGGCTACAGCGGCGAAGACAGAAGATATAATTGCTACAACGTCTCAAAATATTGTAAGTACGGTTAGTATGTCTATGGCTAATGAATGTAAAAAAGCATAGATTGCATAGGCTTTAGCCACTTCTGGTTTATCTAAAAAATAGATTGAATTAATTACGACTACTTTGTTATTAGCAAAAGCACAGGGTAAAAGTCGTGATGAAATTAATCAAATGACCAAGGAATTATTAAAATAGCAATTAGGTCTTTAGAATAATAGACAAATTTTAATTGCCAATATAATAAAATATGCTAAATAGTTTGGATTTTTGGCTGCAGGCCTTGCAGCGGTAGCTTTAACAATAAAAATGATTTAGGGCCAATATAGTGCTTTACAAGACAAAGCGGATCAAGCTGCAGAAACCGCGAAAATTGCTGCTGATAATTATCAATCTATGTTAGAAGCAAAAAATGCATTTGATAGTAATGTAACTAAATATAATGAAGCTAAACGTGGCATTGAAGGCTTAACAGAAGGAACAACAGAATATATTAATGCTGTTCGTGAAGCTAATGATGCAGCTTTGGAATTAATTAAAAATAATCACGATTTAAAATATAGCGTAGACGATAATGGATTAATTAATATTGACAAAAAGAGTCTTGAATCAGCTCAAAAAGAAAATGCTGAAAAACTATTGCAATTATAGAGTAGCTCATAGTTGGCTAATATTGAAGCTACTCGTGTTTAGAACAGAGCTGATCGTGCAACTATTGCTCAATAGTTAAAAACAGCTAGTGATTTTGGGATTCAGGGCGCTAATGGTCTTGCATTAGGTGCTTCTGGTGCATTATTAGGAATAGGAATTGCAACAGCATTAGCACCATTAACTGGTGGTTTATCATTATTAACAGCAGCTATACTTGGCGGAATAGCGGGAATAACAGCGAATACTATTGCTATGGATACTTTGGGCACAGCTTCAGAGACCGAAACTAGTGTTTTGAGTAAATTATCTCATGCTACTGAAGATCAACAAGCTAAATTGGATGCAGCCTAGGCCCAAAATGATGTGGCGGCTTTTACAGAAGCTTTAAATGAATTGGGACTAGAAGGTATTGGTACTGATCTAGTTAATGAGCTAATGAATAACTGGACGGCGATTGACGCTCAAATAGATGCTACACAAGCTAATACAGCTGCTTTAAGAGCTTGGGTCCAATAGAATGGTTCAGCTATAAATCAAGACAATGAACTTTATAAAAATTTATCTGATGAAGATAAAAAGTTAGCCGATAGCATTACTGCAAAATATTTGGCGAGTGAAGAAGGCTAGGCAGAAATTGAACTTCGTAAAGGCGCCTTCGCTCAAAGTCAAGAAAATGCAAATCAATATTTGATAAATACTTATGGCAAAGACGCCTTATAGAATTATAAAATTACCGATTTAGCTGGCGGCAATGTCACGCTAATGAAAAAGAATGATGAAGGCGCTTGGGAAACTCTGGGTAATGAAGATGGATTATCTTGGGATACGATTAAGACTAATTTAGCTACACAAGAAGTAGCTAAATTTAATTCCACTCGAGTTGGCGGAGAAAAAGATGAATAGTTAAAATTGTTAGAAGCATTGCGCCAAGCTCGAACTTAGTTAGAGAAAATTGATGGATTAGCTGCTGACTCTATTAATGATATATTAAGTGATATCGCTGATGGCGGGGGCGTTGATTTAGCGGGAATATATCTTACAGATAAATAGCGTGCTTAGATGCAAATGGTTGCTAACCAGTTAGCCAATGATTTTGGTAGTGCGTTTAATGAAGCAATAGCATCTTATACACCCGAACAATATCAGCAACGGATGTATGAAGAAGGATAGGCAATTCTGCAAGATGCAGCGGATGAATATGGGCTTTCAAAACGCACTTTAGAAGAATATACAGAATAGCTAGTAGAAAATACTGATGGGTTATATACAAATTATAAAACCGCGGCGTAGGCGGCTGCAGCACATGTAAAATTTAGTAAAAACTTAGAAGAATTAACAAATGTTTTAGATAGTGAATTAGACACATTAAAGAATCTTGATAAGAGTACACCATATACAATTAAACAGCTAGAAAGTATGTCTAAGGTTGGAAATGTTTTATCTAAGCTGTATGGAGTAGAAGTTTCAACCGCATTTTTTGAAAGTGCGGAAAATCTTCAGCTTTTAGAAAAAGTTGCTAATGGAAGTGAAAAAGCGCTAAAAGAATTAGGATTGGCTGTTTCTAAAGATTATTTTTCAAATTTAAAAGTTGAAGATTTAAATTCTGAAGTTATTGCTGCGTTAGATTTAGAAGTTAATTAGTCAAGTTTAGATATATGGAAGAATAGTATTATTTCAACTATTGATACTTTATAGTCAAAAATTAATGAATTAGCTGATGGTACAAATTTAGCTGATATTTTAGGTAGTACTGATGCAGTTAATCAATTTATAGCTGATTTTAATGCAATATCTATGGCTGCTGGTTGGACAGCTGATCAAGTAATTGCTCAACTAAATAATATTGGTCTTAATATTAACCCATTAGATGTCCACACTGAGAAGGTTACTTTACCAGCAGATGAAATTCCAATTACTCGAACTTATCAAACTGTTACTGAAGATGACCCAACTATTTTATCAGATGGAAAAAAGGTTATTACTTCGACCATTATGACTGATACTGAAATTATTGGTTATAAAGGCGGTGGAGAAAAAACTATCAATGTAGCTTCAATTGGACAAGGAGCTAATATTATTACAGATTCATCTCGAATTTCCGGCTCTAAGGGCCCAACAAGTTCAAAGAGTTCTGGCGGTGGCGGTGGTTCTAAAAAAAGCACTAAAAAATCTTCCGACGAAATAGAACGCTATCATGTTGTCAAACAGCAACTCGATCGTTTATCTTCTGAATACGACCAGCTATCTGCCGCAAAAGATCGCGCCTATGGTCCTGATAAGCTCAAAGCTATTGATAATGAAATCGCCAAGCTCCAAGAGCAAGAGGCGATGCAAAAGCGTTATCTTGATGAGATTAATCGCTATTATCAATAGGATCGTGCCGCAATCGCTAAGTATGGCGCTGTATTTGATGCCAATGGTGTTGTCACTAACTATGATGCCCTCATGCAGAAATAGTTAGACATATTCAATGCATCGCTCACCGATGAAGCAGAAGAAGCTTACAATATATTTAAAGAAACTCTTGACCAATACGAAGAAACTCTAGCCCTCAAACTCGAAGAAGCTGGTAATTTATTGGATAAGCAATATGAAATTGTATCGGCTAAATTGGAAAAAATTACCTATAAGGTTGAATACAAGATTGAGATTGAGGACGATAAACTTGATTATCTTGAGCGTCGTTTAACTCGCTTGTCCGATGTAGAAAAAGCCAGCTTGCAAGTATTTGCAATTAATCAAGATAAAATTATGTCCTATTGGGTTCAGTATGCTACTTATGCTGAGGCTATTAAAGATATTGAGGCTTAGATTAATGAGCAAAAAGCAAAAGGTCTTGAAATTACTGATGAGCAAATCCAAAAGCTACGAGATTATAAAAAATCCATGGGCGAGATGGAAGATAATATCTATGAATTGTATAATGATGAAATAGATAGTATAAGTGATAGATATAGTAATTTATTTGACCAATTGGAAAACTATCAAGATAGGATTCGTGACTATAGAGATTCATTAGAGACTATCAAGGATATGTATTCATTACTCGGTGTGGCGACTATTGAAGACAATCGTGCCATGAATGATAGTATTAGAAAGACCTATCAAGCTGAAGCTAAGGGCATTCAAAACGAGATTGATTTACTCAAGGCTCGTAGAGAAGAATTAGATAAGGCTAATAAGTCTTTGGGCGTTAGTACTGATGAACAAGGAAGATTAATTGAGGGTCTAGTATCTGATATTAAGGAGCTTGAAAATGTTGGTGACACCACTATTATGGAGGATAGCGCCAAGGCCTATAGTCAGAAGTTGCAAGACCAAATTGATGAAATTGATCAGCAAGTCCATGAGAAACAAATGGAATTAATATCGTTAGCAAGTGATTATCTCAATGCTATTAAGGATTAGTGGATTGAAAACATCGAACTAATTGGTTAGAAGACCAAAGATGCGTTGTATGAAGGTCTTGAATGGGCGATTGATAAATATGAGGATTTGACTGACCTCAGTGAATTATATTTAACTGATACCCGCAAGATTTATGAACTCAACAAGCTCAATCGTAATATCCAGGTTGATATTAACAAGCTTGATAGTGTGGCCGCCAAGACCAAATTACGCGATTTAATGAAAGACATTAATGGTTATTATGCTGACAATGTTAAGATGAGTGAGTATGAATTAAAGAATCTATAGGCTCAATATGAATTACGTTTGGCGGAGATCGCGCTTGAAGATGCTCGTAATGCCAAAAGTGAGGTGCGATTAACTCGTGATAATGAAGGTCGTTGGGGTTACATGTATACCGCTAATACCGAGGAAGTAGATAAGGCTGAGTAGGAATTAGAAGATAAGCAGTATGCATTGCAACAATTACAAGAAGATACACTCAAAGATGCTGGTGAAAAAATTCTATCGCTACAGAATGATTACATTGACGCGATGACAGAATTACAATCTAGTGATTTGAGTGATGAGCAAAAGAAGTAGCGCGCTGAGGAACTTACTAGTTTGTATCAGCAGCAATTAAATTATTATTATAAAACTTATGCTTAGGCATTAGAGGCCAGTGGGCTAGCCTATGAAGAAACCATCCTGGGCCAGGCCACAAATACCAAGTCCTTGCAAGAAGTCATGGAGACATTTGGCCATGCAAGTATTGAAATGACTCATCAAATGACTGATGAGACTAAAAAATATCAAGAAAATTTTATTCAAATGGTTAATGATATCACTGGTGCTCAAGTTACTAGTTATGAAGATGCTCAAAAAGCTTGGCAGACCTACATGGCTGATACCTAGAAACAATTACAAGAGTCTACTAAGGCAGCTACTGATAATTTTAATCAAGTTGCTGAAGCAATTAAAGATATGAGTGAGCAATTCAGGAAAATGATTGAGGAACTCATGGTTTATTTGGCGCGGCTCAGTGGCGAAGATATGAGCCTATTATTCTATTCCGCTCTTGCTAATGGTGACTATGAGATGGCAGAACGTTATGCTAAAGCACGGCGTCAAAAGATTGATTCTAATCCTGGTGAATATGGTCAGTACGATTGGAATAAAGAGCAAATGGAATAGATTATTGATGAAAAATAGAAAAAAGATACGCCAATGAGTCAAGAATAGCGTGATGCAATATTAACTACCGCTAAAGAACCATATTCTGCAAAAACCGATTGGTCATTAGCAATGCGTAATGCCTTGGCTGCTGGTGACTATGATAAAGCGGGTTAGTATGCGGAATATCGCGCCTATAAGGTTCATAATGATGCTAGCTTGAAGAATCTGGCTTGGACTGAAGCACAATTACAAGCTGAGATTGATTAGTATGCTCAGGATGTAAGTAAGATGTCACCTGAACAGAAACGTCGTATCTTGGCGACCGCGTCTCAGTATGATACTGGTGGTTACACTGGTTCTTGGGGCAATGAGGGTCGCTGGGCATTACTCCATGAGAAAGAACTTGTGTTAAATAAAAATGATACAAGCAATTTGTTAACTACAATTACACTATTGCATGATTTGATGGCGCGGCTCGATCAAGCGTCCGCATGGTCTGCGCTTAGGGAACTCACACCGGCCAGCGCCGCCGCTATAACTGAAATTCTCGAATAGAATGTTCACATTGAAGCCTCATTCCCGAATGCAGTTGATCATAATGAAATTGAATAGGCGTTTGAGAATATAGTTAATTTGGCATCTCAATATGCAAATCGTAAATAACCTTATCTAGGGGAACCTTAATTGGTTCCCCTATTTTTTATTTGGTCTAGATTGATTAATTGACTTGACCCAAATTTTATGATATAATAGAGCAATGAGAAAAAGGAGTGATGATAAATGAGTAGTAATGCAGGTCAAATTAGTGAAAACACCTTACAAGCAATGGAAATTGTTGCTTAGAGTGTTGTTGATCGCACCGAAACCACGGTTACTAAAGATTGCGTAGTGGCGGAGATCATTGATAGTGCTACTGGTGCCTATTTAGTTAGTAGCGGCTATTCGTCATTTACTGCTTATTCATTAAATAAAACACAATATAAAGTGGGCGATTTGGTCTATGTGCAAATGCCAAATGCTCAAAACGATGGTGATAAAATTATTTTAGGTATGCGCCAAACTGGTGATGATGCCTATGAACTAGCTGATAATTTCGCTAATGTAGTATTTTTTAATGGGCGTAATGATTCATTAATTAAATTACATGATGATGTTGGTTTAATTGCTAATAGCGAGACCTTAGTCGCGTATCTTGGCTCATGGACTGGCGAATATTCTGGCGTAACTAAAATAGGCATTGAGGGTAGTTTTATTACAATTCTCAAAACACTGGGCGTAGTGGAAGGAATCTATGGGTTAAAATTACGAGTTATGAATAATGTGGGGGCAATTACTGAATATAATTTCCCTTGTAGCGAGTATTATGGTAATCCATATAATTATATTTATAGCACGCGAGTTAATCAAGTATTTACATTAACAACCCAAACTACTATCACTCGGATTGAAGCCTATGTATATCAAGATGCTGATTTTTATAATGAGAATGATAGATTGGTTGCAGTGGCGCGGACTAGTAATATTATTCTAACAGATTTATATGTTGGTGTTGGCAAGTTAACTAGTGAAGTATTAGATTCTAAATTTACTATCAAAGCCAACAGTGGTAGCACTGTCTATCAAAAAGATGGCGATGCCGATTTAAATGCACGATTTGATACCTTGTTACATAATATTTGTTCTGTTGAAAATCCAACAGAGGAAAGTGTAAATAATGTATTAGAAACCGAATTTAAAAATTTTACCTCAGTACAAAAAACAAGAATTAATTTGTGGCTCGAAAAAAATGAAATTATAAAACAAATTATTTCGGGTAATGTGCGTGAAGCTGAGTGGAAGGGTATGGCGACCAATACCATATTACGTGAATTGTCTATTGAAATACCTCAAATTGGGTTTAGCTTGTTAATTAATACAGAAGCAAAGCCAGAATACTTGATCTCATTACCTAGCTTTGATACCTCCACAACCGAGGGTCGCCAAGCACGAAATCTATTTATTCGTTGGTATCGACGTAATCGAGAAGCAATTATTGATGATATTAATTTGCCTGATGATTTACATGCTGGATGGGAACTCACCGGTCAATTTGACAAGAATTTAAATCCTATGACCGACGATGGTTATTTGATTTTTACCCCTGATTATGAAGCAAATGATGAGACACTTGTTGCACTCGTCTATTATAAAAATAAATATTACATGAGTAATCAATTAACCTTGATTAATCGTGTAGACGCCAAGAATGATTAGATTGAAAACATTAAGAAAGATTTGATAGACTAGGCGGAAAAGGACCGCGAATTAATAGATGCAAATAAACGTGCGGTTAATGCTCTAGTTATTGAAAGTGGTTATTATACTAAGAATGAAGATGGAATAACGATATTTAATAACAATAATGGTTTGTATTTTTATTATACTCGTAGTGGCTTGATTCGTGAAAGTGAGAAATTGAGAACCTATGGGTTACGTTGTTCGTCCTCAGACAAAGATACTATTATTAAAGATTTAAAGTGGAAGTTTCCATCGGGTAATACTATGGTAAAAATAAATGGCGGCGCCACGGCTGAGGATGGTTACTACAAACAATTAATTACTATAGATAGGAAGTATAATCCAGGTAAGACTAATAATATTGTAACAGTTACAGCTACTTGTGATATTACAGTTCGTGATGAAAATGATAATATCAAAGATGTATATGAGAATGTTACGATTGAGAATTAGATTGAGCTATTATTTGGATATTATAGTTGTGAAGGTACTGAGCATTCACTGACTGCCTATTGGACAAATAGTAGTAGTGGTGAAGTAGTTAATTGTCTTGTACCTGGTAGAACCTATGAAGCTCATTTACTATTGGATGGTAAGGAAGTAACTAGTCCAACTTGGCAAGATTCTAGTGGTGGTCCATTAGCCGCTACCTATATTCCGACTATTGGTGACGTTCATTTGCGTAAGGGTATTGTGCAAATAGAGAATAATATGAGTTTAGGTTGTTGGTTAGGAGCAAAAATTAGCTATAATGAAGATAATATTATTGAAGGTATGACTCAATTAGTTTATCAGACTGATGGGACACTACATATGCGCGATAGTGCAACTGATGCTGATGTAAGTCCGCAATACCGGCTTGAGTTGCTTTTGGAAGACGAACGTACTCATAATCAACAATATGCGGATGGTATTTGGTGGGATCCGTATACAGGATAGCGACTGACGCAAAAAGAAATCGAAACATTGGGTAATGGACCCGAAAAAGACGTTTATACTGACGCAGATACCGGCGAAGAGAAAGAACTTGCAGCTGGTTGGTCATATGATGCAACCGGTAAGCCCAATGGTTATTTTTCTGGGCCTAGTAATTGGAGTATAGCATAGTACTATACATCAGGACGTTTATATAAAGAATATTTTATGCGTACTGCTGATGATATTAAAAGTTATAGTAAATGGAAAAATAAGAATTCGGTGACTTGTGAATATTTTTCATTGGTATATGTACCTCAAACAAATGATAAGGCTTCTAAGGATGATTATCCTCTAGTCCGTTCAGTTGTAGAAATGGTGCCCAAGGGAGGATATTTAACTGATGTTTCAGATTATATATTTGCTATTAATGCATATACTTATACGGGTTAGTTATTAGCTACTATTCCATTGAGAATATCTCAAAATCAGTATGCATCTATATATATTGATAAGATGGCTAATAGTACTGGTATTGTAATTGATTCTAATTCTAATACTATTTTTAGTCCTCGATTTCTAGCAGGTAAATATGAAGAGCCAAATAATGTTGGCAATACGGGCAATAAAGTATTTACCGGTGTTGCCTTGGGTGATTTTGCGAATCCTGAAACTGAAGCATCTATGTAGCTTGCTGGCGTATATGGATTTAGGCAAGGAAAGTAGGCCTATGCATTTAAAGAAGATGGCACCGGATTTATTGGCCTTGATGGTAAATCAAAAATAAAATTTAATCAAACCGGAGATACACCATTGTCTATTGGTGAGGATGTATTTACAGTAAATACTGATGGCGATGTAAATTTAACGGGTTCAGTTACTGGTTATTCAGATGTAACTCAAAGTGGTTACCAATTAAATATTAATGGTTCGGGTTATATAGGTGCGGGAAAAAGTGCAATACATTTTGAACCCAATGTCAATATTCCATTATATATTGGCGATACTCGATCTACAAGTAATTTTAGTGTAACAAGCGATGGTAGTATTTATTTAAAAGGGGATATAGTTTTTGGAAATCCAGATGAAGTTGCAGATTCAATTAAGGATAAATTGAATATCCCTCGGGAAATGACTGCTGATGACGTTTTACGGGCATTGCAAGAGAACTCGACCTATGGATTATTTAGTTTTAAAGATACGTCGAGTGGTAAAATGTTAGTTGGTATAAAAGCAACGGCTATTGATACTGAGGTATTATCTGCCATTAAAATTTCAGCTGACCAAATTGATACTGGCACTTTAGAGGCAGGAAATGTCGGATTAGATGGTGTATTTACTATTTATGATTAGTGTAGTAATGCTCCAGGAGTACACGGATATTTTGGAGCGGGTCATGGACGTACTGATAATGATGCAGAAACTCATGGTATTGGATTAACAGCTGGTGGTTTAAATTTGTCAGATTTAGATAGCGGTAATGGTGTGGCATGGTTACATAGTGGAGGCTATATATTTATGACCAATGCAGGCGCTCGTTTAGGCTATCGTGAATATTTATATGATGATAAAATTTAGCATAATCATATCGTATTAAATGGTAATTCTATTACAGCAACGGTACATAATGCTTATACCAATGAAAAACATAAACTTGTATTTAGTGCTGATGGCACTTTAAAATTAGATGGGCGTTCATTATAATATAAAGAGTTAAAGGAGGGTTAATAGTCAATGGCAAATAGATTATATCCCCCTATAATAGAAAATACGCTGCCGGCGTTTTATGGGACCTCACTTGAGGTCCCGTTTGAGATGAATAGCGCGGTAGGTAAAGATTCTATTGAGGGATTTATATTACAGTTACGGAGTTTAACAAGTAACTCAATTGTAATTAATAATTTGACAACAAATAACTATGATATTGAGCAAGGAGTTGCTCGATTTTCATTAATGAATACATAGATTGATAAATTAAATATAGGACAATATTATAGATTACAAATAGCTTACTTACCAAAAGGATATTCCAAGGGAGGTAAATTATTAGGAGAACAAGAACAAGAATTAGATGTCTTGAAAAATATCAATTACATTAATTCTAACGTTGGTGTTATGCAGCTCAAAGATCAATTCAAAAAGATTATATCTCAATATTACAATTCATTTCATGGTGCTGATGAATAGAAACTAATAGCAACCGGAGATATTCAAGGCAATTGGGAGCAATATTGGGATGAATCTATTGAATATACATTACATCAACAATTGATTTAGTTATTAAAGAATACAGCATTTGAAGTAGATGAAGGCGATCAAGATAGAATTGATGCGCTATTAGATCTATATGACCAAGAAGCTAATACAGCGAGTGGCTATGCAAATATTAAGACCTATTATAATGCATTATATCAAGCATTAGAAACTATGCAAAACAATTATATTAAATCTGATGCAATACAAGCAAGCATTATAAAAAGCTATTTTCAAGAAGTCGCTAACAGTGGTGTCTATAATAAACAAGAAATAGAAGAAATTGCTAAAATGACGGACAATGCTAAAATTTCTGAGGCAAGTTCTAATTTTGTGAAACAGTATACTGATTTGTGTAATATTATGGCCGGTTCAAGTGTTGACAAATTTAAAGAGATTAAAACGCATCTTGTGTCATTGGTTGAGGATTCTATAAACTCAGCTTATAAAAGTGTTAAGGTAGATGATACATACCCAGTAGTAGGATATTATTCGATTACAACCGTTATTAAATATACAGGCATCCCTACTATTAAGATATAGAACTTGTTAGATTATAAAATATCTAGTCGCAATGGTGAATTTGTTGGTTAGTATGAAAATTCTGATTTAACTGAGCGTATTAAAAAATATAGTTTTGCTATATATGATGAAGACGGTAATGTGGTAGATTCAGTAACTGATCAAATTCATAATAATGAATCTGACACAAGGATTGCTGATGGGCAATTAATTAGTATTGATAATTATAATTATCCGATTTCAATTGAGCGAGGCAAGGTATATACTGTTCAATATAGTGTCGAAACTATGAGCGGATTGAAGTTACAGTCTCCTCAGTATAAGATTACACGTAATAATTATCTAGACCTCGGTGACGTAAATGTTAATTTTGTTATTAAGCCCGATTTAGATAATGGTTGTGTGGCGCTGACCTTTAGTTCGCCTGATGCAATATTTTAGCAGGGAACATTCATTCTGTCTCGTTTACATGAGGCGGATGGCAAAACCATTAAAGAGAAATTAAAGCGTGTCAATCTCGGCGTTGATTTAACCGAGAAAAATCCATATATTGATAATACAATTGAGCATGGTATTAAGTATCAATACGCTCTAGAAAGAATTAATCAAGCCGGTATATATTCTCAACCTATTTACGCAACTACAGAAAATGGAGAAAAATATATTATCGCCAATTTTGAAGATATATTTTTAAGCGATGGAAAACGTCAATTAAGGGTGCGCTATAATCCCAAAGTGTCCTCGTTTAAGTAGGACGTATTAGAAAGTAAAACTGATACTATAGGTGGTAAATATCCATTTATTTTCCGCAATGGCTCAGTATCATATAAAGAGTTCCCTATTTCAGGATTAATATCGAGATTAGAAAATGATAAATTTGGTGTGGCGCAGCCCGATCGTGTGGGCGCAAACTGGCGACGTAGCGAATCTCATAATGAAGCCGACTTGGCGCAGATACCTACCCACAGCGCCACAGATCTAGTTGATGAAAATATGAAAGCCGAACGCGAATTTAAACTCACGGTTCTTAATTGGTTAACTAATGGTGAACCCAAACTATTCCGTTCTCCCGCCGAAGGTAATTATATTGTGAGATTGATGAATATTTCACTATCTCCCGAAGACAAATTAAGTCGTATGTTGCATACATTTACATGCACAGCCTATGAGGTAGCAGCGTGTAATAATACCAATTTAACGAATTACCAAATTATGGAAAGTGACAGCGATATATCAGAATCGGTATTTGTGCAATCCTCCTACGTATTTACGGAAGCGGATTGGGGTAAAGCAAATTTGTTTGGCGATTTAGGTGTTGGAATTCAAGCAGTTAAAGTAGAAGCCTATCCGGCTAATATTAATAGTTATATATTAATAGATAATCATCCTGTAGCCATCGGCGCCACAGGTAAGTATGAATTACCTTACGGTGTTACTTGTAATACTATTGGTTTACCGATGCGTGGGGCACCGCGCCACGGTACAATTACTATATCTTATAAAACTTATCAAGCCACAATATTTGATCAAATTAAAGACATAGGTATTATACAATGTCCAACATAGATAGTTTTAGGACATTCAACTGTAGCTGGTGATTTTGTCTCTAGTCCATTATTGACGCCTGGTGATTCAAGTGATCATATTAAAGAATCAATATCGGCTGTTAAGTATTTGCGATTTATGCCTCGTCCTGTAGAATATGTAACAGCTACAAAGTCGGGCATATACCGGTCTTGGAATACCGCTAATGGTTATGGTATTAATGTGCCAAATATGGCGGTTTTAACATTTCCATATATTTCTCGTTTGCCTGTGTATTTTATTAAAAAATCTGACACTAATGGTTTAAGATAGAACCAATTGCTCGATTTATCCTACGCGTATCGCAAAGGCACAAATAATTTTGAATTTTAGACTACCACATTATCGAGCGAAGAGCTACCTAAAGGATTTAGAGAAGTGGTTATAAAATATAAGACTGGTGATTCGAGTTAGTTTATAGTTGCATCTGAAAAGATTTTAGAAATTAATGGTATTCAAGAAATTAAAGAAATTAAGTTAGGTCCAGGCGTTTATATGGAAATGGGTTATGAACAAATTGAAAATATTTATCTCACTGAAGAAATGACTACTGATGAGAATTTACAAGCGGCAAAAGACGCATTAACCTAGGCGACTACGGAGTTATTAAATTATCGTGATTAGAAATATAATGAAAATTTCGTAGATGAGAACGGATTTACATAGGAATACATGAATTGGTATGCATAGCGTATTGTTCTTGAACGCCGATATAATTTTGCTAAAGCGCAATATGAGTTGGCGTTAAAGAAAGTTATTGAATAGAGTTAAGGGGGCGAATTTATTTGAATTATGATTTTTTAAATAAGGTTATTAAGCATCGACTACATACTGTATATGCTAGAGTAATTTTATTAAATTTAGATGAGTCGCCTATTGAAACAATTGAGGGCCGAATCACGTCGGGTTCCATTAGTATTGATGGAACCTCGGCTGTTCGCCGCTCTTGTTCATTTAGTATGATATCCTCAGTATTGGATACATCCGCTTATCAATGGGGTATACATAGTAAATTTAGTTTTGAGGTTGGCCTTGAAAATCCATTTTTTGGGACAGATAAAAATCAAGGGATGCCCCAGATAATTTGGTTTAAACAAGGTATCTATGTATGCACTAGTTATAGTTCATCTATTTCTACTAATGGTTATACCATTAATTTACAAGGTAAAGATAAAATGTGCTTGTTGAACGGCGACATCGGTGGCGCGCTTCCCGCTCTGTCAACCGATTTTGATAAAATAGAAGAAATTAATTATTCCTATGAACCAATATAGGTGAGTTCTGAAATATGGCGACCTGGTGAATATTATGTTGCATCGGGTGATGATTATGTATTAGATGAATCATCAGGTGACGGATGGCGTGAAGATATCACCTATTATAAATAGATTATAGACTCAACTCAGACTAAAATTTGGATTGGTGATATAATTAAAGAATTAATTCATGTTTATGGCAATGAACCATATCATAATATTATTATTTAGGACATTGATTAGAATGGCGTTGAGTTGTGGGAATATCGTGGTGATAAGACCATGTATATGCTTGTTCGCAAGTCAACCAATGAAGTTGAAAACTTGGTTCTTGATGATGAAATGGTTGTATTTCCTGTTACATGGGATGAGGCCACAGGAACGTATTAGCGCATCAATGAGAATGGTGCCACCTTGTATACTCTGAGCCAAGATGATAATTTTAAATTTTTGGTATTAAATACATTAGACGCTGGTAGCGATTTTAATGAGTTTAGTTTAGTGGCTGATCCATTTAATGATACTGATGCATTGTTCTTGATGAAATTTTCCTATGGTGATTTAATTGGCTACCATGCTACGCCCTTGGTCTACCCCGGTGATTTAAAGGGCGCGGTTGGTGCATCTATCACAAGTATTTTGGATAATATCACCAAGACATTTGGCAATTATGAATATTTTTATGACCTTGATGGGCATTTTATATTCCAGAAGAAAAGGGCCCAAATCTAGACTGAAGCATTGGGTTTGGCGACGATCGCCTCAAAGCGCTCTGAGCGGAATGTTAGTGGCGCATTAAAGTCAGACATTATTTTTAATACTGAATTGATGCAGCAATTACAAAGTTATAATTATTAGAATAGTGAATTATTTACTCAAATGTCTATTACTCCTCAAATTACAAAAATTAAAAATGATTATTCGGTCTGGGGAACTAGGCCTAGTGTAAATGGTGGTAATGTACCAGTTCATTACCGATTTGCTATTTCCGAAAAACCGTAGGTTTACACGTCCATACGACCGGGCGGCGCCACATATCGTAGCAATGAAGTGGCAGGGAACGATGGTTATGATTGGCGTGAATTAATCTATCAAATGGCTGAAGATTATTATCATTGTAATCAAGATGATGATTTTCTAGCGCGAGTGGCGCAAGCTAATCCCGACTACTATCCTACTGGTTATACTGGTTATGAGCCATTTTATCAAGACATGCAAGCTTTTTGGAGATAGATTTATTTGCCAGAAGATGAATGGGTAATGGAGCGTGCCGAAGTAGATGCTGATAATTTTAGTGAACGGAAGAATTAGTTGTATACCGTAAATACTGAGGGTTTAGAAGCTAAATATGTTCGCGTAGGTGTAGATTAGGGCTATGAATCCAAGACCACCTATTATTATCCAATTAAAAAATAGAATCAATCTGTTAATAAATGGCATGTTGATGTATTTGATAATCCCACCGCTATTAACTATTGGCTAGATTTTTGCGACGAGGGTGAAATGGCAAAATTCTCTATCCAACGTTTGGGGGATAGGGCAAAAGCTGTTAATGATACCAAAGTAAAATCTATATATTATGAGGAAGCTCCGAATGTTTTATTTGTTTATATAGATGAAGATTATGATAAGACAATGACTGGCTATACTCCTCTATTAATTAACCGTTCTATGGAAGAAATGTTTAAAGTTTCATCAATGGGTAAAAATGCTAAAGAGGCATTAACAACTTTATTAAATGATAATGCATTTATTTCTGAAAGTATATCTATTACCTCAGTTCCAATTTATTATTTAGATGTAAATACTAAGATTGAAATTGTAGATAATGAAAGAGGAATTAATGGAGATTATTTAGTAAGTAAATTAACTGTTCCATTAGCCTATAATGGAACAATGTCGATAACTGCGACAAAAGTCGTGAATACAATTTATTAAAGGAGGTAAGGGTGTTATGGCATTGAAATTTAAACAATATAGATATTTTGGCGCCGATGATACAAATAATTCGGGTGTTTCATTAACCAATAATCAAATTACATTTATGAATTGGCCGAACGGCACAATTAAACGCATTGGTATTCAAACCATGCCAGGTGTTGAATTTAATATAAATGATAATAGCGCAAATGCACCAAATATTATTATAGGGCCGAGTGGAACCTATGAATTAGATGTAGAGGCGACTGGCGCCACATTGGGTAAACTTGATGTAATTGAGAATACATTACTTCCCTATTTTGATCCTAATATGCCTTCTACTGGTTATTTAATTATAGATGTAATTTATGAGGGGGCTAACTAATGAATAGTATTTATGGTAATACAATTGCCCCTGGTGGCATTGGTGATTTATATTTTTATGACCGCACATATTCTCGTAGCGATTTTGCGACAGATAGTATGAGATAGACCAAAGCGCAAAGTGATGGTGTATTCCTTGGTCGTTATGTTCTTGTTGAATCTGTTGGTGAGAATGATGGACACAATGAAGCGTGGCGCAAGGTCATGAAAAACGGTATTTATGATTATGAACGTGTAGCAATTCTTGATGGTGCTACCACTCAAATTAGTATTGGTGATGAAAAAAATTATGGCGCGGAATATTTTAATCCGTCCAATGTGTTTAATGGTAATATTGCTGGGAGTTCTGAATATTCAATATCATTGGGCGAAGGTGGATATGATGCTAGTGGTAAATATAGTATTCCATTAAATTTTAATTTGCCTATATTTGGTGAGGCTGTTGGTTAGGTATTTAATGTGCTATATGGTTCCAATAACCGCAGTAAGAATGTAGAATTCGCATCTAATAAAGAAAATTTGGATAAAATATCCGCCGGTGGCAAGACTCTACCTGAAGATGGTTTGTATTAGGTATTAAGTGGTATTAAATGGGATAAAATAAATAACGACCAAGCACAATGGGCTACTACATATTTGGAATTAGATAAAGCTCCTGTTGCTGGTAAGAGGATAAGCTCCGAGTATTTGCGCACAGATGGCGGCAATAGTATGTCGGATGCAATATCATGGACTAATGGTGGTAATATTAATTCAACAGAAACCGAATTAGTATTATCGACTAGGAGCGGTAAAGTAAGTATTAAGAATAATACCGAAGTTAGTGGTGCTATTACCTCTACTGCTATTGGTGCGCTTGCATCTGATAGTTAGGCTGTTTTGTATAACCATGTTAAGACATTAGTATCAAATAGTGGCATGCCCTATATTTTAAATCAAAGTCAATACACCAAGAATTCTAATGGTGTTATCAATCTCAATGATGAAAATTTAAATTCTCTCCCTGCGGGAACAATATTTTTCATTCCCGTTGATGCATAAGGGGGTCGGGCTCAATGAGTTGGACTCAAGCAGGTTGGCAACATAGTAGTATTACCAATTATAATAATTGGTTTGGCGCGAGTAATTTCTCCACAAGCGTTAATCCAATTGGTTATAAAAATGGTATTTATACCATTGGCGTATTTAGATTTAATATACCCAGTAGCGCAAACGGTGTGGCGATTACTAAAGTTCGTTCTCTATGGCTACGTTTACAAGGTACGTGGTCTGGTTCTGGTAGACTCAAAGGATTTATTTGTGAAGCAGCGCCAGCAAATGACGTGCCATCCGAATGGCGCACTATGGGTAATAATGGTTAGTATTTAGCTGAAGCTACTCGTTTAATAGATAAATTAGATGGCGAGACTACTGTAAATGTTATATTTAATACCGCGGTAACTCCAGGTCGAACATATTATGTTTGTTTATATTCGCCAAGCGCGATTGAATGCCAATTAACTATTACCACTAGCTGGTATCCAGAGGTTTGGTTAGATTATGATACATCAGCATTAAAATTGCAGTATATGCAATTTAATGGGTTAGAACCTATGGTTACTCAAGATGTAGTTCCTGGTAGTTATAAAACAATTAATCCAGCAAATTATAAAATGGCTGGCACAACATTAAAAGAACATTGGAAAAATTAGAGTGCTTATTTTGTGTCATGGGCAATCAAGCCAAGTGATAAGTTCAATAGACGACCGGATAATGAGCGTATAACCGCCGGCGCCACAATAAATGTAACACAAGATACAACATTATACCCAATAGGTGCATTAGTAGATCATTTTACAACAACTGTCAATGGGATATTAATGGCTCCTTATGATAATGCTAATCAGTATACTCATGCCTTCCAAGGTCCTCATGCATATAGCGGAATGAGTATTGATATCCCCAAATCAATTGTAGAAAATGGAGAATTAAAAAGACGATTACTATATGTCCATTAGGGCAATGCATGGCATATGTTGCATGGGCCTTATTAGTCTATACGCGATGCGGATCAATATTATACTTATCGTTTAACAGGACGAGGGACAGATAATATTGCATTTTTTAATGCTGCTGCTAATACATATTCAGTTTAGTTAATTGCATTAGATGATCGTAGTATTGATTTAGCAACTAATACTGGTAGTCGTTCTATAAATTGGAATTCATTTGGAACTGGTTCTAATTATCGAAATAGGTTTAGTAATTATACTACTATTCTTGATAGTGAAATAAAAAATATAGCTGGTTTAGATGATGACTAGCATATTATATTAACAATGCCAGTATATAAAATTGAATTAAAGACATTTTCCGGCGGCGCCACATTACAAGCCAAAAATAATTGTGCGGGTGCATAGACAAATTGGATAACTAGTGATTCCCCTTGGGCCTATGAAACTTATTTTTCATATGTTGAAAATTATAAAGGCTTGTTATAGAATAATATAAGTGTACCATCGCTCTCTAGTGGCTCTACTCAATTATTAACATTTGAAAATGCTCTTGCTAGTAAAGTTGTATTTCCAAGTGCGAATAATGTGGCGGCGCCGCTTGTTTGGCCTACTTCAACATGGCAATCAATGGGTAATCAATTGTCTTCTAAAGCAAATGATAATTCATATCGAGTTGTTTATTATAAAAATAATATAACGGTTAAAGCGAGTAAAGATTATCAAGCGACGATTTATTGGATTGGAACTGATGCCTATTGGTTTATTGCCGATGCTAATGGAGTCTATAAATATATTACATCTGATTTTAATAAGTCAGCTGATTATGGCGATGAATTTTTATATTATGAATATCAAGGTTAGCATTATACAAATTTGGTTGATTTATCTAAGGGCGTGGCGGCTACGTTAATAGAGGATGAAGCGCCAATAATTTAGGCTCGTAAAGGTGATTCTAATGGATTTGCCTATATTAAAACTAAAGAGAATGATACACAATTAACTCAATATTATATATATTATAAAGTGGATACGAGTGGTACTGAGTTAAAACGAGTAAAGCCATTTAAAAAGACTTCGTCATGGAGTCGAACGCTATAGCCACTTGTATTTAATTCGCTAGAAAACAAATAGGCCGAAACTAGTTAATCGGCCTATTTATTTTTTGAAATATATTAGAAAGGGGAGATTTTATAAATGGCTAATGGTAGTTATGTAAAATTTTTGCGCGGCACTGAAAGCGCATTCAACAAACTAACAACAAAAGACAATGATACCCTGTATTTTATTTATAATTCTGAGGATGCTAGTAAAGGTTCACTCTGGCTAGGTAATAAATAGATTATTACTGGCACAAGTGGTGGCGGCACTACTACGGAATTAGACCTTGGCGATTTAAAAAATGTTCTTATATCTGAAATCAAGGACAAAGATATATTATCCTATGATGCGACTTCGGGAAAATGGATTAACCGTTCTGTTGATGAAATTGTTGCCAAGGTAATGTCTGGCGCGGATGCTTTGGCGGCCGGTAAAGCTGGTTTAGTGCCGGCGCCACAAGCGGGTGATTAGAATAAGTTCTTGCGTGGTGATGGTGTTTGGGCCGAGGTTCCTGTAGTTAATTTAACCGAGGACCAAATTAATGCAATTCCTGGTCTGATTACTACTGTTGGTAAAATTGATGGTGATGAGAATACCGAAGGCTCGTTCCGCCAAGTTATTAAGCAAGAAGTGACAAATCTTGTTGGTGGTGCGTCTGAAGCATTTGATACATTAAAAGAAATTCAAGATTGGATTACTACTGATGGCGATGCAACTACTAAGTTAATTACTCGTGTGGGCAATTTGGAGACGATGTAGAGTAATATGAAGTCGCGCATGGACAATCTTGATGCTCGTTTACAATGGGTTGATATGACAGAATAATTGAAGGAGGAAATTACATATGGCAAATGTAAGTTTTAAACGCGGTCTATCAACAGCGTTATCTGGCATTACTGTTGAAGATGGTGTATTTTATTTAACTACTGATACTCATCGTCTGTATGTAGGTCAAGGTAGTGATTTAGCTGAATTAAATCAATCTGTTACTACTTATGCCACTTGGGCCGACATGGAACAAAATGCACCCAAGCAGAAGGGCCAGTTCTATTACGCGATTCAGGAAAACGTTTTAGCTTGTTATTTACCCGAATTAAATAAATGGCAGCAAATTAATCCTGATCACAATGATAATGATGATACATATGTTTCATCTCTTACAGTAGTGCCAGATAAATCTGAGACTGGCAAATTAAAATATACAATTACTGTTGGTCAAAAGACTAAACATAATGGAAAAGAAGAAACTACTGTAACGCCTGATATTACTGGATATTTAGAAATTAGTTCTGAAGATTTAAATACTATCGCGTCTGATGTTGCCGTTGGTGTAAAAACAGATGCTATTGTTGGTAATGAAAATGGTTTTGTTTTTAAAACTACTGGCGGCGGAGCAGATGCGGATACTAATATTGCAATTGTCGGTGGCGATAATGTTAATGTTGACCGTAGTGAAGATGGTAAAACTATTACTATTAAATCTACTGATACGAATACCACCTATGATTTGTTATCTAACGCTGGCGATGCTAAGATCACTCTACATGGTACTGATAATGCTAATAGGACTGTTTCCTTTGTTGGTGCTCAACAAATTGAAGTTTCTGGCACCAATGAACGTGAAATTGTTATTAATCACAAAGATTCATCTGTAACTGCTGGTGATTATAATTCATCTATTGAAATTAGGGATAATAAATTTACTGTTCCTTCGTTTACTGTAGATCAACAAGGTCATATTACAAATGCTAGTACTAATGAATTAACCATTCCTGCATCTCACGATACCAAAACTTCAATAAAGTCAATTAGTGCCGGCGAGGATGGTAAAATCACTATTGTATATGCTGAGGATGCAGAAGCGCAAACTGTGTCGAGTAATGCTGAATTATATTATCAGATTACAGTAGATGGCAACCCTAGTAATGTAAATAACCGAGGCTTATTGGGCGAATTTTATAGTAGTGGCAAGGTTGATGAATTAATTAGACAAGCTGCTGCTGGCATGAATGCAATGACCTATAAAGGTGTTGTAGATAGTGATAATTTTGCTACTAAAATTGTAGGCGCTCAAAAGGGTGATACCTATAAAGCCAATGGTGAAATTGTAATAGGTAGTCAAACAACTAAAACTGGTGATTTAATTATTTATAATGGTGATGATTTAGCAACAGACGGTATACCTGATAATGCCAATTTTGACGTTATTCCTTCTGGCGATGAAATAGATAGTCAGTTTGAGTTATCTGGCGTAGATAATGCTATTGTATTAACTAACATTACTAGTAAAAATACCGCTGGCTCTGTCAATGTAAGTGGTGCAGATGGTATATCAGCTGAAGTTGCTGGTAATACTTTATCTATTAAACACACTAATGCAATTGCAACTGGTGCAGGTTCTATTGGGGAAAATAGCAATGTATCTCCTGCGGCTGGTGAGACACTTAAGATTCCTAATATTTCTTATGATGCTCAAGGTCATATCACAAACGCAAGTGATATTACAGTTACACTGCCCGCTGATAAAGATACTACATACTCATTAGGTACTACCGTCGGCGATGCTCAATATGATGCATATATTAATTTAACTCCAGCTGCTGGTAGTGGCGCGGATGTGACATCTGCAAAATTTAAAGCTGGCGCCAATATTGCAATTACTGGTTCTGGAACCGAGATTACTGTTGGACACACTGGCCCCGGCGACGTTAATGGTAATGCTGTTGGTAATAATACAGAAACTGCATTGAATTACGAAGGTAAATTTATAGTTCCTAAAATTACTAAAGATGCCAATGGCCATATTGTTAGTGCTGAAGATATTGAGTTAACTCTACCTAAAGCAGTAGCAATTCCAACAATGAATTATGCAGGTGCGACTACATTAGATGAAAAAGATACAAACCGTGTGATTATGAGCTCAAGCCTAACTATAGGCACTACAGCAGCTCAAACCTATGCACCAAGCATTGGTTCTTCTACATTGGCATTATCTATAAGTGGTAATGCTATTACTATGGATTTAGAATGGGGTTCATTCTAATAATTGGACAAAACACATTAATTAATTTATAGGATTATTTAGAATTCTATGAGGAAAATTTTAAATTGGGACAAGGATTTTTCCTTGTCCCAATTTTTTATTATAAGGATAGAAAGGAGCAAAGCTAATGGCAAGTGATAAATTCCCATTCATTCCAGCTCGCGGTTTAGATGCTAATATTCGTAAGCAAGAGCCAAAAGCCGGAATGGTTTGGTTTGCTACTGATACTAGAAAGATTTATTATAGCAATGGTGAAGAATTGCTATTGATGGGCGGCAGTTCAGGCGTTTTTTATGGTAATTTTGATACTACAGCCATGTCTGATAATGATACTCAATTTGATTTTGAACCATCAGAGGAGACAATAGAGCATTATGATACAAATAAGCCGCAGCCCGATGATTTAATTTTAAATCAATTTGATCATTGTTTTTATCGTGTTGCAGAGATAGATGTAACTATTCCATCTATTATAGTAACCAAATTAACCATTGCTGGTAGCGGCGGAGGAAGCAGCGGTTCTGATGACCCTAACCGTGGTTCCGCCAAAGTAACTATTGTTGGTGGTAATACTATTTCGGTATTAAAGGGACACTCTTGTATTTTATCATTTGATGTGGAATGTAAAGATAATGCGGGACAGAATACTACAGGTAGCTCGGTGAGTTGGTTTATTAATCGTAAACCTAATAGTGTATATACAATGCCCGTTGAGACTGGTCATTATGAGATTGACATTGGCCCATATTTAGATTGGAATACTTCTCAAAACACTATTCAGGGTCAATTTTCTATGGATATTGGCACTGATTCATTAACCTTATTAAAAAAAGGTTGGGTTATTAAAATAGTTGATGTATCGCTGGATTGGCAATACGATTTCGCCACAATTAATAAATTGGATAGTTTTATATTTTCGTGGCGCGCCATGGGTAGTGTAGAAAAAACTACGCACATCTGGCTAGATGATTAGCAAGAAATTACTATAGATTCTACAATAGATACAACATAGACATATCGTATTGATAGAAGTGAATATGAAGCATACATGTCTCATGGTGTTCATACATTCTCAATGTATGTAAGTGCTGAAGTTAATGGCGTTACATTTACAACACCTACTATAAGTTATCCAGTTATTTTTGTAGAATCAGGAAATAACACGCCAATTATTGCATCACCTATTGGTAATTTTGCAATATAGCAATATGATACCAAATTAATTCCTTTGGTTGTTTATAATGCGACTTCGGCTGAGGGTAATATTGAAGTGGCGGTACAAGAAAATAGTACGCCTAAGACTGTTATTTCTGGTCTGACTAGTGGTGAACGGTTTAATTGGACATATTCACCATTAGAGGCTGGTGAAAATGTATTGTCATTTATTTGTGGTGTAGCATCGTTAAATATGCGTGTTTCAGTTGAAGCGCTAGATTTTGGCGCAATGAAAGAACCTGATGATTATATTTTTAAATTAAAAGCATCTATGGTTGGTAGTAATGCTGATTTAAAAAATTGGATTAGTAATGGCATCAATGCCACATTCTCCGATAATTTTGACTGGGTTAATGGTGGTTTGAAGCAGGAAGATGATGGAACCCCATACATTTGTATTAAAGCTGGTACCACCATGACAATTAATTATCAACCATTTGCAAGTCACATGGCAGATAAAGGTAAGTGTTTAAAGATTATCTATAAAGCGACTAATTGTTGTGACTATGATGCACTAGTATTAAATTGTCGCGGCGAAAAGGGTCCTGGTTTGGTATTACGTGCATAGAACTCTGTATATGCTACTGACTCGCGTGAGCTATCTATTCCTTATTGTGAAGACACTCGCATGGAATTAGAATATGATGTTTGGCCCTCTTCTTCGTCAATAGCTATTAAAGAAAAATATATTATGGGCTGGCTTGATGGCGTTCCTTGTGCGGTAGCACAATATGGTGCGGATGGTTTTAGTCAAAGTATATCAAGCGGCGTTACTAATATTGTAATTGGCTCAGATGATTGTGATGTATATATCTATTTAATTAAAGTATATCAGCGCCACTTGTCCGATGAGGAGCATTTGGCTAATTTTATATTTGATGCAGCTAACGCATCTGAAATGGTTGAACGTTATTAGCGTAATGATATTTTAAATGAACGTGGCGAAATTTCTTGGCAAAAATTAGTTGAGAAAAACCCCGGTGTTCAAGTCCATTTATATGACATACCTCATATTCCTATTGGTAAAAAGGATGCGGATATTGTTAATGTAAATGAATATTTAATGTATGAAAATGGTGACAGTACTAATTATGCATTATATGCTTAGAATGCAAAAGTTAAAACTCAAGGTACATCATCTATGGCTTATGGTGTTGCGGCATATAATTTAGATACAGATTTCAAAGACACAATAATGTATGGTCCAGGCGGTGTCGAGTTGACTGAGGGTTATTAGCTATCCGAATACGCCTTCCCACAGAAATATTTTAATACTAAAGTAAATGTCGCGTCTTGTGAGGGTGCAAATAATGCTGTCAATCAAGCTTGGTATAATGATTTTTAGCCTTATATTAATGCCTATCGTGATAGAACCAAAAATGATAAGTATCGCGCTCGTGATACTATGGAATTTGTGCCAGCAGTAATTTTTATTACTGATAGAAGCACTAAGACTGATGGAACTACTTGGGCTGAAGGCGGTATTGATAATATATTTAAGGATACTGAGGGTTATGTAAAAAATCCATACCCTAAGCTATATAGTGTTGGTAATTTTGGTAATTCAAAAAAGAATAGCACTACATTCCATGATCCAAATAACCCGAATGAAATGTGCGTTGAGGTTGCAGATAACTAGCAAAATTTACAACACATGATTCTGAGGGAAGATGATCCTGAATATTTAAAAGCGATTGCTGCATTAAATACAACTGTCGAAGAATTTACGTTACGAGATTTCGTTAAATACTCGCTAGATGATGGCGCCTATGATAGCAGATATCCAAAGTATAAGAAATTAACTAACGAACAAAAAGAGGCGTGGGCCGATTTTGTAGAATGGATGTCAGATTGTAATCCTGCCGGCGCCACAGGTTATGATTTAAAATCAACAAATGCGGCGGAAATTAAGGCATTAGGTAAGCATCATTTGAATGCAGAAGATGATTATCCTACATTTAAACCTTATACATTTCGTTCTACCATTCCTTATTGGGATGATGGTATAAATGGTGAAAGTCATGTATACCATACCAAATTAGGTGGTATTACAGTTAAAGATTTCTCAGGTGAAAGCGGAAGGGCCTATACTAAAGATACTTATGAATATCGTATGGCTAAGATGTTAAGTGAATGCGAAGATCATTTAATTATGGACAGTGTTGTTTATCATTATTTAATGATTGAGCGACATCTATTAGTTGATAATGTAGCAAAAAATACATTCTGGAGTACAGAAGATTTAAAGCATTGGCAATTAACTAAGGACTATGATAATGATACTGCTGATGGTAATGATAATAATGGTAACTTAACATTGACCTATGGTATTGAGCCTGGTGATGTATCTAATTTAACTAATATTTCTGTATTTAATGCCTATAATTCAGTATGGTTGCATTTTATCATGGGTTTACGCGAAGTTAGAGCAGCAATGCATAGTGCATTAAATATTAATAATGGTGCTTGGAGTGCCCAAGCCTATTTAGATAGATTTACTCAATTCCAGTCTGTTATTCCTGAAAGATGTTGGATTGAAGATTATCATCGCAAATATTTACGTCCGTATGAGGTATATGATGATTCTTCGTATTTCTTGAAGCTTGAAGGCGGTAAAAAGACTCACTAGCGGAAACAATTTGAAATCTATGAAGAAAAATATTTTAATAGCGAATATAATCGTATTTCTGAGGATACAAATGTAATTAATTTGCGTGGTAATATAGAAAGTGCGCCAGAAGAAATTAAAATACCGTTTAAAATGTATGCTGATTGCTATTTGCGATATAGTCTGGGTCAAATGGCTTGGATGAAGCGAGTAAAAAGAAATACGGTTGAGTATATTACGTTACCAAAAGGCACGAATTTAACTGACTCAACGTTCTATATTTTTATGCCTGAATATTTTACCCATTTGGGTGATTTGGCTATTACCCAGCCTAAAAATATTAGTTTGGCAAGTGCATCCCGTTTAAATGAATTGACTCTAGGCGAAAGCGCCGAGTGCAAATCTATTAATGCATTTAGTATTAAAGGTTGTAAGTTGTTGCGTAAATTAATTGCTAAAAACCTAATTGGTGATAATGGAAAAGGTATTGAGACCTTAGATTTAATTAATTAGACTTGTTTACGTGAATTAGATACGACTAATAGCGCGTTTACTAGCATTTTGTTGCCTCCAAATGCACCACTAGCGAATATTATTTTAAACGCTCCTACTTCAATTTATGCTAAGAATTTATATAATTTAAATAAATTAAGTTTTTAGGATAAGACATAGATAAAGGGATTATATTTAGATAACATAGATCAAAATGCAAGTTTTAACAGTGGCGAGTTGGTAAAAGAAATTATTAATAATCTAACTCAATATAGTTTATTAAATGTTAAATGGAATTTTAATGAAGCAAATGATGTGGCGCCGCCGCACATTGAGGTATTAGATAAATTAAAATCTAAAATAGCAATGACTGTTGGTTCTGATGGTTCTGCATCTGAAACTCAAGATAAATGGCGTGCCTTGTCTGGTAATTTAACTATTGGGGCTACAGCTTATAATGGCACCGAGTCTATTGGTATTTATAATGAATACTATGAAACTTATCCTGATTTAAATATTGATTTTGAGAATAATAGTTCTAAAATATTTAATGTTAACATTCTAAATGGCGACGGTTCAATTTTATGGACTCGTAAGATTAGGAATGGAGATAGTGTTACTGAGGAATTTTTGAATGGCGGCCCACGTGGCGCATTCGATATATCTAAAGTGGCGAAAGGTAATACTCGTGCCGAGACATTTACATTTGCTAACAAATGGTAGATTAAAGATAGTGTGATTATTGATAAAGAGATACCAATTCTTGATTTTGCTATTACGGCAGATATTACAATTGAGCCTATTTTTAATTCAGCTCCTCGTTATTATAATGTTATATTTAAAAATTATAATGATGAAATTATTGCAGATTTCAGTGGTGATAATAAAATTCCTTATGGCACAAAATTATTAGAGACTTGTTATCCAACAAATATCACACCAATTAAATCATTAAGTTCAGATGGGTTATATCAGGCTTGGCGCTTTTTAGGATATTCAACCAATCGCAATGCATCACAAGCAATGCGTTTTACCAATGATGCAATTGTTGATAATGACATGACCTATTATGCGGTTTATAGTTTAATTAATGATGTTAGAACTAAGGCTACCGACAATAAATATTTTATATTCACTGAATATAATTATACAATGAACGGCGAGAACCTTTCTGGTTATTCTGTAATTCCAAATTCCAAGTTATTACCTAATGGAAAAATTACTATTCCAGCGAATTATAATGGTAAGCCCGTTTTACGTTTAGGCAGTTTTGTAAGTGCATCAGACATCACACACGTTTTCTTTGAAGGTAATGGAAATCATCCATTACGGTATATTTATTAGGAGGCATTTAAGGGATGCGAGAAATTAAAATATTTCGCTTTTAACGATTTGCCTAAATTATATAAAATTGATATATCTGCTTTTGAAAATGTATCAAATCTTTGTGAGAATGATAATATTGGTTAGTCGGTCATGGTTTTGGGACGCTTAGCATTTAGTGCCGCATTTAATTTTAATGAGACGAAAATTACCAAGTTTACATTCCCAAGTTCTGTAGAAGTTATAGGTTGGCGCGCCTTTAGTTTTAACTTAATGAACCATTGTGATTTTTGGATTGGTACACCTAATTTACCATCAAATTTGGATATTGGCCGTAGTATAGCTGAAGACAATTGGTATATTTATATCAATGGCAATTCCAGTAGTGAATAGAGCGTCAATTGGCGCCAAGGTATAGTGTAGAATACAGCTGAAGCATGGCGCGATTTTTATGCTTATCGACCTGGTCAACCTTGGAATGTAAACGATAATTATTCCGTAGTTAAAAATGGTATTTCTTATGATATTACCGTTGGTGAATTTTTTGGTTTTACTTGGGATGGTAAGGGCGGAAAACCGACTGGTACAATTACTTTTGGCTAAGGAGTGTAAATTAAATGACAAAAGAAGTTTTATATAAATATTTTGGCACTAATGGAACAATATTAACGACTGTTCATTTGGAAGATATTTATTATGTTCGTATGTTGTCTATTGTGGCCGATGAAGATAAAAAACTCACTAAGAATGGTAAACAATTTTATCGTTCTACAATTATACCAGAAGAAGAATTATCCCAATGGTATGAAGTATCTCGATGATACAGGTCAATTTAAATTAATTATATTGATTTAAATTATAAATATATTAGGGCGAGATTAGTTATTCAGTCTCGCCCAATCTAATAGAAAGGATTTGAAAGCGTATGATTACAAAGGAAACTAGTAGCAATAAATCCGAATATCAAAAATTATATGATAAAGTAAGTCAAGTATTAAATTCTGAATATGTAACTGCTGAAGATAAAAAGATACTGGGTGAAACACTAAAATTAACCGATGGTAAAGTTAGTGTAACCTCGATTGATGAATATTTTTCTGTATTAGAGATACTTGCTAAAGTTGTAAAAACTGTTGTATCAAATAATAAAGGCTATGATGCTAAGTTATACAATGATAAGTTGTTTATTATTCCATTTGGTGAAAATGATTTTGTTATTGACGCTAACTCGCGTAAAATTGGTGTGCCTCAAGAATTTGCGCGCAATGGTGTTGGTGTTGAAGGCGATCATTTTGTTGAGAGTTTGTATTTTACTATTGATAGATATTTTGATACTACCGACTTTGCATAGTCGAATATAATGGCGATAGTAGAATGGATCAATGCCAAGGGGGAGAAGTGCTATTCACCAGCTTGGACAAAGATATTATCTGATGATGATGAGAAATTGATTATCGGCTGGGTATTGACGGACAGGGCAACTGAGAAAGCTGGTATTGTTAAATTTTCTATTCGTTTATATAGTTTGGACGAAGATGGTAAACTTGAATCTAGCTTTGCCACTTTGGTAACTAATGTTATTATTAATCCTAGTATGAATTTCGATTTGGAGGCTGCTGGCAAAGATAAGATTGAGCCAGAATTTACATCTTCGGGTAAGGCTCATGAAGCGGTCTTTAAGCGTCTGCGTAGTTCGCCGGCCGCTAACAAAACCGCGAATGACGTTGATTTACCCGAGTATGTTATTCGCTATGCTAAGATGACTAATGGTAAGATTGCTGATGCGGGTAGCTTTGATATTGATGATGCTGATGCTGGTGATACCTATTATGTATGGGCAAAAAGTAATAGTGGTACAATTCGTTACGCATGGACTACAACTGGTGCAGCATATGATGAAAATGCCACAAATTCATATGAATAGGTCCCTGTATCTTTTTGGGATGAAGGTATGGAATATTATACCAAAGAGCAAGTTAATGGCGAGGATAAATATACTTTAGCCGAAGGCGTTACCTCATCGACTGTTGCTAGTGGCGACTATTATACTATTATGGGTAGGGCGATACTACCTAGTAATGGCGATGTGACTGGCGAATATCGTTGTTTAGCAAAAAATAGTCAGTATGGTTATACCCGTCCTGAAGCATTTACTGATATTGATGGTTTAAAAGATGAAGTATATAAAATTGGTAAAATTACTATTAAGCCTCCTGAAGATTTTACATTTGCATTATCCAATAGTGAAGCGCAAATGGTTGGCACAAATTTGACGGTTGTAAACGAAGAGAATAAGAATGATCGTGCTGTATCCTCGTATCAGTGGAAATACAAAACATTTGCTGATGGCGCAGAATATGTAAACAAAGGTACTGAGTCTAATCAGTCAACTGATGCGGAAGGTTATTGGTAGACTACTGTGTCGCATACCAAGAACGGCGCCACAAAGTCTAAGACCTCTGAGGATGTTATTATTTATCAACCTGTGGCGATGCCAGTAGCAGATGAGTAGAATGCAACAAGCATTAATATGAATCCTCAAAATAAAACAGACGTGGAGTGGCGTTTTACTGTTTCGGGTGATTATAACTAGTATTCATATCAATGGTATAAAGTAAATGATGCAGGCGAGTCAGTTGCATTAACTAAATCACAAGGAATAATGGCTATTGAGAATGGTGCCATCGTTGCTACATTAAACAAGATTGATTTAGCAGAGATAAATAGTATTGCCAAGTTTAAGCTTGCGATTACTGGTAAGAAAGCAATACCTGGCACGACTCAAGATGTTGGTATTATTTCTTGGGATAGTGATAAAAATAAGGATAATATTAAGACATTAACAATTGATTTTGCTACTCTTGGCGGCTAATCATTAAAGATTGGAGGTATGGATTATGAATACCAGTCTTAATGATTCCCCTAGGTTTGTTGATCCGTTTTGGAGATGGCAAAAAGATGATGGAGGTAATTGGTTTAAATACAATATCACATTAGATGATTGCCATTCAATTGATTTAAACAAAAGAACCATTGATGTTCCTGAATGTTTGAGTGTCGAAAAAGACCATCGAGCTGAAACTATCTATTTTAAAGTAGATAGATATTTTGGTAGTGTAGATTTGGCGACCGCCGATTGTATCATCATGTATGAGACAGCCAATAAGAAATAGTATATCTATTGCGTCGAGGGCTATAACTTGTTCGCTGAAGATAGAATGCTAGTGTTTGCATGGCCAATAAGTGGTCTCGCCACATCTGCCTCGGGTAAAATTAAATTCACTATGATGTTCTATCGTTTGAATAAGAATCCTGATGGCTCCGTTGAGTTTGATTATAAGCTCAATCTCAAGCCTAATATATCATCTATCCTCTATGGTATGGATGTATTTGATAGCATTATAGCTGAAGATGATAATACGCCACCGAGTGAATACAAGGTGACGCCAAATGAGCTAGAACATCTCCAGGCTCAAATAAATCAATTAACTAGTTTGCAACAGACCTATTGGTATGATGTATAATTTTGGACAAAAGATGATAGGCGATATCACATAATTCTCATAATTTAATGAGTTAAGAAAAGGTAAGATATCGTCTTGATTCACAATTAGTAATTAAATCTCGTTGCTATAGGGATTACTATATATTTAAGGGTGAGTCTTGCCTAGTTTGGGCTTGACTCACCCAATTTTTTATTATATAATATAGAATATAGGAGGGATTGATTATGGCATTATTTAAAATTGCTAAAGGTCCAGAAAGCGGCCTAGAAAATAAAGAAATACATGAAGGCTATTGTTATGTGGCGCATAGTATAGTGCCCGGCACTGAGAATACAGGGAATCCATAGCCGTTACATTATTTTTTCTATGTTGATGTAGGCCCTGAAAAACGAGCTAAATTAGCTGCTTCATATGCCGAGGAGTATCCTGTAACAATTACGACATGGAGTGTGAATAATTCATGATTTATTTAGGTGGTGGAACTTCAGCTGGCATGGTTGCGGTATCAATGCCCGCTTCCGGCACAGTTGAAATGGACAAGTCACAGATCGGAATTACACCGAATCTGGTATTAGATGCAAGTGGCGTGCCTCAAGTTAGTGCGACTGTTTCAATTCCTAGTGGTACCTTGTCATAGAATTATAATACTACATCAGGTGCGGTATCATTTAGTAATAAAGTTACTACTAAGACTATTACTGAAAATGGCACATACGGCCCCGAGAATGGCTAGATATTTAATAAAGTAATTGTGAGTGTGGCGGGGTCCAGCTCGGGGACCGTTAAGACGCAGGCTGTTACAGCAACACCCAGCAGCGCCATGCAAACTATTACCCCAGAGGCTGGTTATGATTATTTATCTTCGGTAACTGTTAATCCAGTTCCATTAGATAGTCGTAATGGCTAGACATTTCGTAGTAATGTAACTGTTACTGCGGCTGATGGCAAATGGTTTAAATCATTTACTATTGCTGTGCCAAATAGTGGCGGTGGCAGTGGAACAAGTAATATTCAAATTAGTAAAACCACTAATATAGATAATGCAGTCTCATCTAATCCAGGTTCAATATCAGTTGAACCAGATAGTGGTTATGATAGCATGGCGCAAGTGGTTATAGATACTAGTAATTTATATGTTATAACTGATCAAGAGCAAGCAAATGAATATATATTATCAGGTGTGCGCGGTTATCAGATTAGCGAAGCACATGGCGCCCACGCTTTGCGCCCGGTATAGGGCAGCATGACGAATCATGAAGCGGCCAGCGCCACATTAAATCATACTACCAAGTCTTATACCATTGGTAAAGGATATCATAATGGTTTAGGTAGCGTAATGTTAGGTAGTAATTCTAGCACGCCTAATATTACAATAAATGGAACGGTCGTTACTTATGATGATAATGGTAATTATTATGATAGTATAATAGTTAATGTTCCAGTGGGTAGCACAATTAATTTGCAAGAAAATAAATCAATTAGTCCTACTGGTAATACTTTTGCAACAGGTAATAGTTATAGTGTATTACCTGATACTAATTATCAAGGAATGGCTCAAGTAACCATTGATACTAGTAAATTGTATTTCTGTGATACTGATTTAGTTGCCACAAGCGAATTAGCAAATTTGGTTGTTTAGGGCACTGAATTTTATATACATGAAGATACTAGTGATAATCGAGTGATTAAACATGGTATGGGCGCTATGCCTAATAATCAAAATATAACAGGCCAAATTACTGAATAGGGCGGTGTTTATACTATACCTATGGGATATCATGATGGAACTGGCACGGTTACGGCTAATATTTCTACTGAATATAATACCTATTATGTTGGTACAATTGTTCCAACTAGTAACTTAGGTAGTGATGGTGATATTTATTTATATTTAAAATCTGGTTAAAAGTGAGGGCAAATAAAAATGGAAAGAATGATTTTTCGGCCTGTTTCAGATATTGATGTAAGTGGTATTGGAGATTGGGAAAAAAGTAATTCTAATATGTCTTGTGCGGCTGCACTTGTGAATCTCGATGATGAATATATTTATATGAGAGGCAGAGCAGAATCTAATGGCACTATTAAATTATAGTTGGCATTAGATGAAAGTACAAGACCTAATTGTTTTAGTTTTCATATTACAAATATTGGTGTAGAAGGCATTTATAGTTCTGGTAACAATTTAAAAACAGGCACTATTGATACTACTCTAGACTTATTATCTAATTCATTTACTAATACTGCTGGTAGTAGTATATTAACCCAACAGTTATCATTGAGTTCCGAACAGACAAATGCCCATATTTCAGCCAATTATTCTCGAAGTGTTAGTTCAACAAATACCTATATTGATAGTTTACAAGAATTTGGGCCAATGACATTACAAATTAGTGGTGTTCATGCAGCTTCCAGTTCAGCAAAATCTGGTGCGTTTTCTTTAGATTAGTTGTTTATTTATGTAGATTATGAGCCAGTTTTTTTATCTGTTAAGCAAGATGATCAATGGATTGAATGTTCTAACGTATATCAAAAAGTTAACGGTATATGGATAGAATAGAAAGCAGATTTCTTAGGATAGACTAATAAGATGCCTGCATTTTGGACATTTACTAATAAACCTGGCCCAATTTTGTCTCCAATATTTTCTGAAAATTCTTGGGAAGATATTGCAACAGCATGTGAATTGAATATGATTCCAACGGGTTGGAAAGTTGGAGATAGTAAAATGATGACAATTGCTGGAGTCGAATAGCAAATTGATATTATTGGGAAATATCATGATATTTATGAAACTGGTGGTATGGCACCATTAACTTTTTAGTTACATAACTGCTTAACTGTTTTGAGTAAGCGTGTCATTAGTGTTGATAAAACCATTATGCCAGATAGTTTATAGAGCCGCCTTAAACCGATAATTAAAAGATTGCATGGTCATAATAATACGGAAATTTTGTTTGTATTTTCTGAGACCGAAATTGGTGGTGATGATATTTATAGCACCGGGTATACTGAAGGTACACGTTATGAGTATTATGCTATAGGTAATAGCAGAATAAAAAGAGCGAATGGAGAACCTGTTGACTGGTGGTTGTCTTCATTTACAGATAAATATTATTATGCATATATAGATAGCGCAGGTAATCATAATATAACGCCATATTATGAACATGAGAGGGGGGTTTCTTTCGGTTTCTGCTTCTAATTATATTACAAAGGAGGATGATTTAATTGGCATTACAATATTCAAATAGTAGCATACAAGTTAATGGATTAACAATTCACAAGGTTCAAAAAGGCGTAATGGGTTAGATATTTATAAATGACGTAATTAAAAATGCCGCACCCAATGAATTATTTATCATAGATGACGATCCCTACACCTACGTGGAATGGGATAATACTGATCAATGTGTAGTATTTAAAAATATGCTTGATCAATTTACTTATAATGATACTAATTGTATTAATAAGGCTGAGTTCACTGACAATGATGAAGGTGGAGTTTTAAAATTATCTCGATTAGAACCAGGTGTCGCATTGACGGTACGAGATGATATTACAGATGAAAAACGTAAATATTTATATTACACAACTACTAAAACACAAGACCAACACGAAATTCAACACGATATGAGTTGGTCAGCAATACAATGAGGTATGAGACATGGCAGAAAATATAAAATTTATAAATCAAGTTAAATTACCTAATGGTGATGCACCACGAGGTATTTAGACCTATCATGACTTAACCATCGGGGATTAGATATTTAATGGTTCTAAGCCTATTACTATTACTGCGACTAATTTAGGACTATCTCAAGCGTTAAAATTTGTAGGCTCAACCAATATTAATATGACCGAGGAGACGGCATAGACTATTCAATTGTCTAATGGTAATTCACATACTGCATCAATTGGAGATGTTGTATTGTCTAATGGTAATGGTGAATTTGCATGGTTAGGTAGTAATTGGGAAGAGCTAGGTTCTGAGAATAGTTACGCCTTGAAGACGATTAAGATTACTGCCGGTAATGGTCTATCTAATGGTGGTACTTTAACTGGTGATGTAAGATTGGATGTTAATTTTGGCAGTATATCGAATTTAGGTGAAACCACAAGCGCCGGTTCTAGTAACCAAGTAGCTAGGGCGGATCATGTCCATGGTTTAACTAATATACAATCTAATGTATCATTTACTAATAATAATGCAACATTTACTAGTAACGCGACTAATCATTTAAATGGTAAAGTTATATTAAGCACTAAATCATATGGAACTTCAGCCCCATCAAATAGTGGCGCGGTATAGGGCTAGATTTATTTTAAATTGGTATAAGGCGGGTGGGTAAATGGCAGTAACAAAAACCACAGGATGGTATACTATATCTGGATTAGGTGACTTTAATAGTAAAAATGGTTATGTTGGAGAAACATCTTGGTATTGGGGAAAATATAATAGCGGCGCGCGATCTGGCTATATGGGTGTTGGTGTTGTTAATGGCACTTCGCGTAGCGCTGTGTTGGTTTTTTGGGTAAAATTTCCAGCTTCTTTAATAAGTCCAAATATTACAATTGATAAAATTGAAGTTCAAATGAGTCAAACAGTTTCAAGTGGTATTTCATCGGGGAAAAATTATAATACTTTTGCTTGTGCAACTGGTGTCTAGCCGGATACGCCGAAGGCTTGGAACGGCACAGGACGCACTAATGATCCTAAAGTTTTTGCAACTGATAATAGTGTAACTACTCAAACAGCAGGAAGTACTTGGTATCCCATTTATACATACACTGTTACTAATCGTAATAATTTACCAGCGGGTAGTACTGGATGTTATATTTAGTTTTCAGGTGGAAACTATTAGGTACAGTCTATGAGTTCATTTACCATGGGTGCATCTACATATCCGAAATTTAGATTTACCTATACAGATTCTTCTGCTTCAAGTGTTAGTAATAAAACAATTTCCTTTTTTCCAATATATTCGCTAACTTCTGGTAGTTCACCAGGAACAGTAACCGCCTATTCAAACAAAACTACATTTACTTTCCCAACAGCAAGTGATTTAAGATGGACTCGATCCGGACATACTTTATTAAAATGGAACACAACACGAAATTCTACTGGTACAAATTATTCACCTGGTAGCACTTATGCTATTGCTTATAATGATTTACAAAGTAGCTATTATGCTCGATGGGACGATGATGATACTCCAAGCACTGTTACTTTTACATTTAATCCAGGTAGTTATAGTGATGGTTCAAAATCAAGTTATACGAGGTCTTATAGTTATAGTTCTAGTTCAAATGTATCTTTGCCAAGTGGTAGTAGTTATTTTACTGGTACAACTGATTATGGTTCTAATCAATATTATTATTTAACTTGTAATTGCGGGGCTGGCTCTTTCTCTAATGGAGTATCAGTTGCAAATGCTTCCTCAGATTGGACACGATTATAGACACAGTATGTTCAAAATGGTTGGTCGTTAAATAATGGCGTGACTTCTGGTACCCGTTATACTGATTATGCTCCAAAAAGTAATACAACCTTTTATCCATATTGGGGCGATCAAGAATCTAGTTGGCAATATGATATAACATTATCTATACCAAGTGAAAAACCAACTCGTTCTGGATACTCATTTGTAGAATGGAATACTAATTCTTCAGGTACGGGAACTTCATACCAACCTGGTGGCAGTATTCGCTAGCTTGCTTCTAGTGGTTATTTCTCTAATAAAACTCTGTATGCAATTTGGGAAGCTAATGAATTTAAAATTACTTTTAGCCCTGGCAATTATGGCTCTGGTTCTAGTAGACAATTAACTACTACCAATGGTCAATTAACCACATTATCAGCCGATTATTTTACGCGTCCAGCCGGTACTACATATTATTCTAATTATTATTTATAGGGTGGTACAATGAGTACGCCATCAGGTTTTTCTGTAAATACATCAACGACTTACGGACCACGTTATTAGACTAGTAATAAAACTACTTATTATCATAATTATTGGAATAATGATCCCAATGGCACGCCGTAGTCAGGTGAGGGTGTTAATTATTGGAATTGTAATAAAACTTATACATTTACTTCTAATTTAACATTATATCCAGAATGGAATTCATCAATACCACAATATACACTACCAACACCTACCAAAGTAGGTTATAAATTTGTTACTTGGAATACAAATTCTTCAGGCACTGGTACCAATTATGCTGCGGGTACTTCATATCAATTAACCTCAAATAAAACCTTTTATGCCATTTGGGAACCTGAATGGACAATAAAAATAAATAATGGAACTAATTGGGGCGATTATCATATATGGATATATACTGGTGCATCATCTAATAATGGTTGGCGCCAAGCTATTCCATATGTGTATGATGGTTCCAATTGGAAAATAACTAAAATATAAAGGAGGATAATCTAATGGATTGGTTATCTATATTACAGCAAATTTTTGAATTATGTATTATACCCTTGTTGGGTATTGTGGCGAAGTTCGTTATTGAATATATCGCCCAAAAGAAAGAGCAAATTAAAGCACAGACCGATAATGAATTAGCACACAAATATCTTGATATTCTAAATGACACAATAGCTAAGTGTGTCATTGCAACGAATCAAACCTATGTTGAATCGTTAAAAGAGAAGAATGCATTTGACACTGATGCGCAGAAAGAAGCATTTAATAAAACTTATAATGCAGTCATAGGAACGCTTGGCGATGAAGCTAACAAGTATTTGCCGATGGTGATTGGCGACTTGCAGACCTATATTACCGAACGCATTGAGGCCTCGGTCAAAGAATCTAAAAAGTAATATATAATAGAAAAAAGGGACATCCTAATTTTTAGGATGTCCCTTATTTTTTTGCCCAAAAATTTGTAACAAAAAATTTTACAAACATTGTCAAAGTAGATTAATCATTCTATCCCAATTTCCAATATATTATGGAAAGAAAAAATAGCGAAAGGATGTTAGCAATGTATAACAATAATTATTTCCAAGCACCAACTCAACAACCTAGGTAGCCTTCTTATGCATTAAAAGGACGTCCAGTGTCCTCGCTAGAAGAAGCCCGTGCGCTTTCCATTGATTTTGATGGTTCAGTATTTTATTTTCCTGATTTGGCGAATAAGAAAATATATACTAAACAAATTAATATGGATGGAACAGCTACATTGAATATGTATGAGCTAAAGCCTATGCCAGTAGCGCCTACAGCTGATTACATTACAAGAGCTGAATTTGAAAGCGCATTGCTAAAAATTCAAGAAATGGTGGCGCAGCCTAGACCTAGCGCGCCTACTACCACGCCGACTAATGAGGCACAAACCGAGCCGGCGCCATACAAATTTTAAAAGTGAGGTGAATCACAATGCCACAAATGAATCCTATGCAATTAATTCAACTAATTAAAAATGGGCAAAATCCTCAACAGTTAATGCTTAATATGCTTCAGAATCAAGCCCAATCTAATCCTATTGGGGCTAATTTATTATCATTAGCTTAGAACAATAATGCTCAAGGCATTGAACAATTTGCCCGCAATTTCTGTGCTTCTCGTGGCGTAGATTTTGATTAGGAATTTACAAACTTCAAAAATAATTTGGGGTTGTAAAAATATATTTTATGAAAGGGGACATTTAATATGTTCAACACAAATTCGGGCTACAGCTTATCTGACATAGCTGCAGCTACTGGTAATGACCGCAACAACGGTATGTGGGGCGGAGACGGCGCATGGTGGATCATCATTCTGTTTCTGTTTTGCTTCGCTGGTTGGGGCGGCGGTTGGGGCGGTAATAATGGCTCCAATGGTGCAGGCTATCAGGGTGCTCTTACTCGCGACGAACTCACTTATGGTTTCGATCTTAGCGATATTAGAAATGGCATCCGTGGCATCACTAGCGATGTTGCTAGCAGTGCTTATGGCCTTAACTCTAGCCTCTTGGCTGGTTTCTCTGGCGTCAATGAAACTGTAAATGGTAGTGCCCGCAATATCCAGAGCGATATTTGCAATATGGATATGACTAATTTGCAAAATACTAATGCCATTACAAATGCTATTACTAATGCCCATTATCAGACCAACAACCAATTGACGGCTATGGCCGCTCAACAGGCACAATGCTGCTGCGATGAAAAACAGCTTATCTAGAGCTCGTTTGCTGACTTGAACTACAATTTGGCGAGCCAGGCTTGCGAGAATCGTCGCACTACTCAGGATGCTGCGCGTGACATTATTGACAATACTAATGCTAGTATGCGTTCTATCCTTGATTTCCTCGTTCAGGACAAGCTTGATACGCTTAATGCAGAAAATACGGCACTTCGTGGCCAGATTTCTCAGAGTGAACAGAATGCATACCTCGTATCGCAGTTGGCACAGCGCGCACCTATTCCCGCATACGTTGTACAGAATCCTTACTCTTCCTACGGCGGATGCAATTACCTTTATGGTAACACTTGCGGTTGCAACGGTTAATTAATAGGGGGTAACTAATTATGGAAATAACAGCCAATGCTTTATAGGCGGTTAATGCCGGTTCTAATGTAGTATTTACTAACACAGCTGTTGCTGGTAGCTGTTCCATTATGCACAGAGAGGGTAGCGGTCTCGTTACCCTCCGCGGCATAACCAATCAGAGTCGCGCAAGATTTCGCGTGACCTTTGGCGCCAACATTGCTTTGCCTACTGGTGGAACTGCCGGTCCAATTCAATTAGCAATAGCAATTAATGGCGAACCAGTTTCAGCAACCCAAATGATAGTAACCCCAGCTGCTGTTGAGGAATTTTTCAATGTTTCTCGGACATTGTTCTTAAACGTTCCAGCTGGTTGTTGCACACAAGTTAGTGTTGAAAATACCTCGACAGTTGCAATTGATGTGCAGAATGCTAGCTTGATAGTCGAAAGGGTGGCATAATATGGAAAGATTAAAAAGTATTAAAGATTGTTTGATAGCTCAAGTGAGCGGCCAAATGGGCAAGCTCGATCAGGTTGATGCAAAAGAGCTCGGTGAAGTAATTGACATGATTAAAGATATGGAAGAAGCAATGTATTATTGTTCAATTGTTGAAGCCATGGAAAAGAGCGAAGAAGAGAAAAAGTATTATACTGAGTATTACCGTCCATATAATAGAGATTATTTAAGAGATATGGACAAGAATTATGGCCGTATGTATTATGGCGGCGACCGATTTGACGCGCATGATGCTGGCGGTTATGAGACCGGCAAAGCGAGCGGCGCCACATATTATACCGAGCGTCCTTATCCTATGGAATTACGTGATAGACGCGAAGGTCGTAGTCCTATGAGTCGTAAAATGTATATGGAATCTAAAGAATTACATAAAGACAAAACGACTCAATTAAAGGATCTAGAGCATTACATGCAGGAACTCTCAGTTGACATAGCAGAAATGATTGATGATGCATCACCTGAAGAAAAACAGATGCTACAAAGCAAGATTTCTGCTCTAGCCGCAAAAATAAAGTGAGATGTTCAAGATAAATGGGGAATAGTGGATGATTGTATTAACATCCACTATTCATCCTAAATTAATCCGTAGTAATGGCACATTAGCAATTGGTTCATGCGATGATGAGTCAAAAACAATTTATATTAACGAAAATTTATCACCAGCGCGCATGAAAAAGGTATTGTGTCATGAAATAACTCATGCTGCAATGTTCAGTTATAATGTAGAATTAAATATTTAGCAAGAAGAATTATTAGCTGATCTCATTGCTACTTATGGCTAGGAAATTATAGACATAACTAATAAAATATTTACTCGTATGATAGAATAAAACAAAAGGGGAACTAATATCCATGGTATTAGTTCCCCATTTTTTTATTTAGTGTGCTCTAACTAACTATTATATTTATTGGTTACTAATCTATATAGTTCATCACCATCATGATTTCCACCTAGAAGATTATAGGTTCGGTGTTCGGCGGTAATTTTTTCAAATTGCTCAAGCTAAATAGGGTCTTCCTAATTAATTAACTTTCTACAAGTTTTCAAAAACTGTTGTTTTTGAATAGATAATACGCCTTCTTTTAATGCTTTTAAATCATCTTCTAATTTGTCAAGCCCATTATCCAAGCCCTTTTCGGCTGTGGCGGTTTTTATAGCTTTTTCTTCTAGTTTACTAATTTTTTCTTCTAAATGATCAATCTAGCTAGTTAATTTATTATCGTTTGCTACCATCGTTTTCTATAATTGAGCAGTCATCATGCTAATTTCTTTGGTGAGAGTATCTTTAATATGCTTTTTAAATAAACCCCAAATATATTTAGCAGAGCCTATTAATCCAGCAGCAATAATACCTAATGCAAATTCTAACCAATATTCCGCTAAAAATTCCAACATAGACTAATTTCCCCCTTTCTTAATTACTCGTATGTCTTCATTATATTATGAGTTTTTAAAATTATTTATTAATGAAAATTGTCCTCGGCGTATCAAAACGCTGAGGACATTTTTTCATTTCTAATATAATGCGTTCCAATGCATATAGCATCTGCTTCATCTTCTGAGGCCTATTTGCTATAGACTTTTTCTATATATAGCTACGCATTTTTTTTATACACAGCACGCTAATTACCTTTTATATTAAGGCCACTGCGCCACGTAGATGAGGGAATAATTTTAAATGGAATTTTTAATTCTGCCAATAATTCGGTAATAACGCCAATTACTTCGGCCAAGGCCTTATAGGTTACTACATTATTACCTACACCCTTTTCCATTTGAATATCTTCTAATACAACTTCTGTAATACCATACTCTTTTATTAATTCATAAATTTTCTATCGTATTTTCATTAATCGTTTTTCTAATGGCCCAGATATTGTAAATGCGCCACTAGTGATTAACTATTCCTAATCGTTAAATACCGCATAACCTGATGTTTGCGATGCCTAATCTAATGCTAAAAGAATCACTTAGTTGTGCTCCCATAGCCGCCTACACGTTTGCCACCAGGATTATCATCCTCAGTTAAACCATATGGGCAAATAATGCCCTGCGCCACACATTCGCCTTTTTGGAGTTTGATAGGGAATGGTGAAAGGTTCAATAATTGCACATATATTTCTCCTTCGTTCTGCTCACACCCATAATAATCGGCATCAATGATCCCCTCGCTATTCGCCACAACCAACCAATGTTTTAGCGGTGTTGAGCTACGTGGAACCACCTTTAAATATGTGCGATTTTCTAACTTACACTTAACACCAGTAGATACAAGTGTAGGTTTAGCGCCGAGAATTTTTGTCATATCTTTCATCTGGTCAAGCGTGAAAACTCTTCCAATAGGGCTACCAGATGCGGTTTTCATAGCATGGATGTGTTCTTCCATAGGGGGAATTATAGTATCTTCAGCCACATACAAATCATATCCTGCTGAATATTCAGTGGCGCGGCTAGGCATTACAAGATCAACATCAGCATATTTAGATACTTTCTCAAAATGTGCCATAATCGGGCTCCTCAATTACATAGTCAATACTTACTTTACTATCGGGCATCTTTTCATCAGTAAATACTTTATTTAGGGTGATACGAATATATTCATCAATAACTTCACCCTTGGCTTTTACCTCTTTGGATTCACAATTATATTTAACGAGAACAAATCGATTATCATTCTTAGCTTCAGCAATTAACGCTTCGGCTTCTGCATCGGTATTAACACGATAGACCTCTTGAACTTTGATTAAATGTTTCATTAATTTACCTCTATTTCTAAATCATTTATTCCATAATGAGTGGCGCCATACTCATAAATATCATGAGCCAATTTTTCATTAAATACCCTTGCGCCATATAGGGCAATCGAATTAGTGTCATACTTCTGACTATATAGCGCTAGTGTTTCATCTAATTTTTCTAGAGAGCATTCCGGCAACTCAGTAATTTGCCCACAATCCAATAAAATAGGATGTTGATATGCGTCCCATAATTCAATATGGCAAATTATTTTCTTCATTTTATTCACACCTTTACTGGAACAACGCCTGCGGTATAATCAAAAAATATCATACAATACGCATCATCTTTATCTTTTACCCAAATTTCAACACTATTTGTATTATTATTCTTTTCTACGCTAACAATCTGTCCTATATCTTCAGCACATTTGAGAACAGTTGGTGCTATTGGAGTTGAGCCTATATTATTGTTTTTAATTGTAAATATTGTATAATAATTTAAATCATTACAGAGTAACATATAATAATTATCTGATGTGGCGCCGCCACAGAATTCTTTGATTACTTCTATCGCTTCAAGACGTTGTTTGAGATTTAATGGCTTCATTTGTGCCATTACTGTTTTATTAATTTCATATAGATTAACTTTTACTTCGCTTTTGGCATCCATTGGTTCCCATTTGCTATTTTTGCCCACATAAACTTGCTGTGTATCTTCACATACAGCAAGTTCATTATCTTTTGGGATGCGGGGTAGGGCAAATAGAACTTGTTTATTAGGAATTGATAACATTTGTCTACCTCTTTTTTATTTTATTATAGCATAATTTTTATTCTTTGTCAATTTTTTTATCATGCAAAATAAAATTTAATATGATGCCAACTACAAGAGCAAGGGCAGTGGCGCTAAGAGAGAATGTGGCGCCGCCAATTGCTATTCCGCTGATGCCAAGCGATAGAACAACAGATACTATAATTAAATTCTTTTGTATATTCAAATCAACATGCTGCAACATTTTTACGCCACTACAAGCGATAAATCCATATAAAATTATTGCACTTCCTGCAAATACACAGCTAGGTATAGAGGCGATAAAGGCTTGCACAGGCGCCAAGAAACCAAGAATGATAAGGAAAACTGATGCCAAACCAGTTACCCATACAGAAGCAACCTTGGAGAAACCAATACATGCTACTGATTCACCATAACTACAAGCGCCTAGGCCGCCCACACATGCACTGAATAAATTGGCAAAGCCCTCGCCGCAGAAAATTTTACCCAAACCGGGTTTACGATAAAGGTCAACACCAATAATTCCACCCAATGCCGCATGGTCACTCAGACATTCCATCATTGCACTAATAGTATAGGCAATATAAACTATAATTATAGGAACTATTACTGACCAAGCTACGGGTTTTATTAAGGTAAAAGCAAATGTAGGCAAGCTAAACAAAGAAAGATTAGTAAACACACTAAAATCAACCAGCGGGCATAGACCAGTTATTGTAAGAATAATAGCACAAATATAACCCACAAGAATACCTACAAGGAATGGAAGTATTTTCCAAAGGCCCTTAGCGTAATGGGAAACTAAAGCTGTAACTAACATAGTTATCATTGCTAAAGCAATGCCCCACATATTAATTTCGCCATTGATTTGAACATAAGTGAGGATAAAAGGCATAAGGTTAATACCAATAACTACTGTAATTGCGCCTATTAAAGATTTAGGGAAGATTTTATATATATTATCAACCGAAGTGCGACTAAATATAAAACCAAATAAACAATAAATAATACAAGTAGTTAAACCACCCACCGCTACAGCAGTATAACCACCGACGCCCAATGCTAAAAGAACTGGTGCAACGAAGGCCCCACTATTTGAGATAAACATGGGTGATTGACCACGAGTTGTAATAAGATAAATAAGTGTGGCGAGACCAGCGCCAACAAGCGCACCTGATGTGGCGACCCCGCAGATTTGCGCGATAAGGGCGGTCGCCACAAATATTGACAATAGCATTTGAATAGCAAATGCTATCATCTTACCTATTGGTGGTCTATCATTAATACCATAAATCATATTCCAAGTTCCTCCCTGGCTTGCTTAATGGCTTCGATAGCATCATCAATATTAGAAACAAGTACACCTGCATCATGGATAAGACCAGTGATATATAAATTTTCATAGGCATATTGTTGTTCACCTAATCGAGAACAACCACCAGCATCTTTTTCAGTACTATGAGTTAAATAGCATTGTCTTGTATCAGTGCAAATGCCAATGATTCTTTTTTTATCGCCTCGTGTGATTTTCTCATGGAATTTTCCAATTTCACCGCAGGTTCCTGACGGCAAGACGTCGCCATCTATGCAAGCCACAAGGATGTCAGTTGTATCGAGTCTAGCATTATCAGCTTGAGCTATCATCATTGAATCAGCAAATTTCTTTTTACCTTCTACGCCATTAATATCGGTATTTTGCAATGGATCATAGATATATGCATCAGGGAATGCTTCAATTAGCTTATTATAGAAATAATCATTTCTGAACTTGTCGGCCAAGAAAAATATGGGGCCAGCTAGATAGATTCTCATTCTTCATTCTCCTTTTCAATTTCAGCTTTTTCCTCTGATGGTGTTTGTTCTGCATTTTCCAAGAAAAATATCTGTTTATTTAATTTACTAGCCCAATCAATTTCACCATAGGTGGATTTACCTATATATCCACCATAATTAATAACATAAATAGCATCACTCATATTAATTTTGAGTTTATGCAAGTTATCAAGGCGAATTTTTTGCTCTTCGGTTAATTCATCATTATCAGTATGATGAAATACCATAGGCATAAGAACTATATTACCAGCTAGCGTTAATTCTTTAGCCACTGCAAAAAATAATTCTTTGAATTTAGTACTGCCACATAGGGTAATAATCATAGCTCACTCTTCTCCTTTATCTCTTTTTTATTTTTTAAATCCCAAATGCGTTGATTAGGTGAACCTCTCATCCACAAGGTTATATCTCGTTTAGCGAGAATAAAAGGTCCATCTATTAAATAATTTGAGTTATCTAATATAAATCTTAATTTATGATTAGTTTTTGCCATTTCAAGCAAATCTTCATATAAATAACCAGACCATATATATATTTTTACATCAGGATGTGTTTGGCGAATATGTTCTATTAATAAATATGATAACATTAAATTTTGCTCATGCAAGGGTTCGCCGCCCAATAGACAAAAATCACGATGCACATTATTGGCAACCAGAGCTTTATCTATTTGTTCTAATATATCAGGTGTAAACTCTTTTCCGCCTTCAAAATCCCAAGTCTCAGGGTTATGGCATCCGCGGCAATGATGAACACAGCCTTGAGTATAAAATGATACGCAAACACCTGGGGCATTCGCTGTATCATTTTTTATTATGCCTGCATATCGGATAAGTCATCTCTCCAATCTTTATAATATTTCCATTGATATTTTTTATGAGTTTTTCTTTTTCCCCATAAGCAAGCCATAATACAGCCTTTATCATAATCAGGATGTTGTTTTAAAATATCACTTGAATTCATCCAACGAGCAATTAACTAATTATTTTTATCTAATTGGCAAATAACTTTTGGCCGTAATGAATAGGCATATTCTTTAATTTCTAAAGGAGTCATATTTAAAGTTTTTTCTTTTTTTATAAGAACATAATCATTATATTGAGTTTGAGTAATCTTATCTGCTAAACAGCTACAACAATCTGTTGCCTTACTAAATTCTTCTAATATTTCTCCTGTTCTTAAAGATACTTTTAGATAAGCTACTGGAGGAACTGTACCAATATCTCCTCCTTTAGTGGCATTATACCCGAAACCATTTGCTCCATAAGTGTTATAAAAATTAATCCAATATTGTTCTTTTTCCTTTAATGCTTCTAACGTGTCTGCAGTGTCAATAATTTTTGAGGTAAAAGCTTCTTCTCCGTATTTTCTCATTGCTCGATACAAAGGACGATCAACATTATGTCTAGAGTCATAATGATGTTGGCGCATTCTTCGTTCCAATGTCCCAGTTGTTAAGCCAATATAACTTTTTTGATTAATAGTATTAGTAATTTTATAAATGATTCCGCCACTCATTCCATTATCCCCACATGCTTCACGCGTTGAGAAACTTCATCTTGCTTTCCTAAATTAAAAGCTGTTTTATAGTTGCCGGTTAAATAACCAGTTACACGACGTAATTGCTGAATATTATTACTACCACATTCAGGGCAAGTATCATTAAATTCATCCATATAACCACAGTTAAGACAAGTGTCATTAGGAACATTAATTGCAAAATATGGTATATCTTTATCCATGGCATAATTAACGATTTGTTCTAATGCTTTAATATTATTTTTAACGCCAGAATCCAATTCTACATATGTAATACAACCTGCTGAACTATATCCCGTTAATTGACTTTCGATATCAATTTTTTCAAATGGTGACATTTGTTTCCAAACTGGGATATGCATAGAATTAGTAAAAAACTCCTTGTCACTAACATTAGGAATAATTCCATATTTATCTTGAAATTTTTTCATAGCTGTGTAGCATAAATTTTCTGCTGGAGTAAAATATACACCGAAATTTAGTTTATATTGTTCTTTAAATTCGGCACATCTGGTTTTAAATAGGCTTTCAATTTTTTTTGCCAATTCCATACCTTCTGGAGTAGTATGGTCTTTTCCAATTAAAATTTGTAGTGTTTCGGCTAAACCTAATTGACCAATCGCCAAAGTTCCATGCTTTAATGCACTACGGATACCTTCTTCTGGGATGTATCCTGCCATTAAATTATTTTCATACATAAATTTAGCTGAATCGGGCGATTGTGAGCAAATATATTCAAATCGTTCAATTAATGAATCTTTTGCTTCATGAATCTTTTTATCTAAGAGCTTTAAGAAATTGTCAACAGCTAATCCCTCTAAGCATTCTGTAAAAGGCTCTGAGTCTTTTAAAGCAGCTTCTTTTGCTTCCATGGCCAAGGTAGGTAATATAATTGTAGTAGGACATATATTACCTCGGCCATCTTTTTGTTGGCCTAGACCATTGACGTCATATCCATTAGCTGTGCGACACCCCATGGTAGAAAAATATGTGCAAGGATTATTAATATCATATCCCATATTCCCTGACCAATCTACATTGGCGTAATTAGGATATAGACGTGTTGCAGTTGATTTTAATGCTAATTGATATAAATCATAGTTTGGATCGCTGGGGGCTCGATTAATACCTTTCATACACTGGAAAATACCACAAGGGAAAATAGATGTCCGATGCAATTTTCCGAGTCCCTCAAGTGATACTTCTAATAATGCTTTAGTAATCATACGACCTTCAGGGAGCGTACAGGTGCCATAGTTAATTGAGGTAAACGGTAATTGGTTACCAGAGCGTGATTGTAGTGTATTTAAATTATGATACATACCTTCAATCGCTTGGTGAACTTCTTTATTAGTCATATCTATAGCATATTTATACGCATTATTCCAATCACTATATTCACTATCAGTGATTGTTTTATTAGACCAGTCTTGGTCTAAAATTTTGTAAATTAAATCTTCATCATATGATAACAAATTAGGATTGTTTAATTCAATATAACTTAAGCCATCTTTAAAATGCTTCCAAAAACTTTTGCGAACATATGGAACCATGGTCCAATCTAAGTGTGTGGCGCTGACGCCGCCGAATTGCTGCAAAGATTGAATTTGGAAAATAACTGCAACTAATTGGAATGCGGTATTTACTGAACCCGCTGGACGCACATCTGTTTGACGAGTATTAAATCCATTAGCAAGCAAATCATCAAAAGGGATGCTTAAACAATTATGACTGCCTACATAATAAGCATCTAAGTCATGGATATAAATCATATTTTCAAGATGATTTTTTCTAGTAGTTTCAGAAACTAAATAGTCTAATGCTAATTTCTTATTAACAAGACTACTTGCTTCGCCTTGACGTCCTCCGAATGAACGTTCATCTACATTAGCATTCTGGTTACGGATATCTTTGCCTTCTAGCTTTTCACGAATGGCTTTAATAAAATCATTAGACTGATGCCGAGCAACTTCCTTTTTATATCTATAACGAATATAGGCCCGCGCCACATCCCGTCTTTCAGAACGCATTAAATAGTCTTCAACCCGATCTTGTATTTCTTCGACAGACATTGGGGCATCTCTATTCATTAATTCTTTGCCAATCTCATATGCAATATCATTGGCGGTATCATGTTCATAAATTTTACCATCGACTTCGATAAACGCCTTTTCAATCGCGTTAATAATTTTATCACTATTGTATGGTACAAACGAACCATCTCGTTTTTCAACTGTCATAAAATTATATCCTCCTTGTTATTTTTTATTGTATCAATATAATATAAAATTTTATTGTGATACTTTATCTGCTTTTGCCCAAGAGGATACAAGATTTTGTATAACCCGCGCCACATCATCTATATTTTGTGTTTCATTTTCTACTATATATATAGGTTGGTCTTCAAAAAATTTTTTATACGCTATATCACCTTGAATAATAATATCATCAAAATCATTTTCATCTGTAGAAAATCGTCGTACAATCTCTTTTACATCTGGCTCATTTTCACGTGTTAGTTGCCTTATCATACGGGTCTTATCTTTAGCTATTAAATATATAGGTAAAACATCCACATTTTCAAACTCCATTAAATTTTCTACACCTGTTGGATTAAATACACCAATATTAATTTTTGTTTCATTTAAATTCGTCAGCGAAGTCCCATAGCACCAACCTCGAAAAACAGTAACCTCCAACATTTGTCCATTATTTAATTGTTCGGCAAAATTGTCATGGGTTAAAAAATGATAATTTACTCCATCTACCTCACCCTCTCTAGGAGGGCGAGTAGTGCAACTAATAATTTCATGCAGTTCTGGTGCCATTTTAATTAAAGCGTGCAAGGCACTATCCTTGCCAGATCCAGCCTTTCCCATCAATGCCACAATTTTATAATTCATCCTCTTCCATTTCTCCCTTATATCGTTCACCCCTTAAGGTTAAATCACCATTCGGCGCCACATTTTCTATCTTATAAAGACGATGACCGGGGGTATTCTTATATTTTTTACAAATAAACATATTATCACTACGAATTCCCGTAACCATAATCATACTACCGCGTTGGAAAAAGCTTCGTTCCATAATTTTCTTTTTTCCATTTTCTTGTTTTTCAGAAATTTGTTTATCAAACAAGCTAAAATGTTCCTTGTTAAATTTTACATCAACAACACCATTTGGAGTTAATAAAGTTACGATTGATTTATTTTTATTCTTAGCGATGCAAGTTCCGCATATTTTATTTAATTTATATATATTAATGATTTTATCTTTGATCGGATATGAATATTCGACTATTGGTTCCTTAGAAAGAGCAAAAAAGTTCTGAACGCCATATTTAGCTAGATTAGCTTCTTTTAATTCGTGTTCGTGGTAATAGAAGCATAACACTTCCATTTCCCAAGCAGAATAATTATTCTTTTTAATATACTTTTTCCAATCATCATAAAATATTGCAAAATTTAATTTTTGTAATATATCATCATGATTTGCTTTTAACCATTCTCTAAATACGTCCATCTTTTTTTGATATATTTTATCCCAAGTTTTAATTCCGATACCCAGATCTTGGTCTATCATTTCCATATAATCATCACATTTTATCTCAATCAAAAAATCAATGGCTCGTGTATCTAATAAATAATGACTAGGATATTGTTTATTTTTACACATTGCTTTTAAATATTTATTAAATTCATATATTCTAAAAGCCATTTTCTGTTCTTCAGTATCGTTAGGTAATAGATTGTAGTTAATTAAGGTTGGCATATTTTGTAGGGTCAACTTGCTTTTTTTATCGCAAGTCTCCCAAATATACCAAATCATACAATCCTCTCGCTCCATCATACTATCAAATGCGCCACCTTTGATAAGAGATATCATTGCCTGGCGCTTTGGCTTCACCTTTTGGTAGAAATCTTTAGGTGAGGAATAAGGACGATTCTCAATAATTTGGTTTACAATATCATCATTAATATTGAGTAGGCTTTTTAAACCACAATAAATAGTATTGGTTTCAGCATCAGGGACAAATGTAAATCCAGATTTATTAATATCAACTAGATTAACTTGAACTCCAAAATCTTTCATTTTACCAATTCCACGAGCTAATTTTTCATAATCAGTATTTGCTTTATCCTTTTCATCTTCAAGTTCATCATAATCAACGCATGTATCGTTATCATCTATACTAGTGCCACTATCATTAATTAAACAAGCACAATTCCAATAAATAATTGGAAATCTGGTTGCAAGATTCATTTCCTGCAACGCAATGAGCGAGTAAGCTAGCGTATGTGATGCATTGCGCTTCTATTAAGCTGACTATTTTTTACATGTTTTCACCTAGGTGCCGCCTAGAACATGCACGCTATTTCGGTTTTCAGAGGCTTCGTTACCTAGAACCTCGCCACGTATCAATAGTGACCCTACTTTCCATCTCACTGGAAATAGTCGATACAATATTTTTAAAAGAGAGTAATCCAAATTTGTTGATTTTCGTTTTGATATTGGCGTAAAGGGTATTTTAATCTATTATCTTTACGGTTGCGTCCAGTATTTAATGCGGTTATTGTACTTTTTTGTTTATTATATTTCTTACCAATTTCAGCATGAGTTAAATCAGTAAAAATTAAGTCATATTTTGCATCTTTAGACCAGGCGCCATCTGAGCATCCTTTTTTGCATAATGGATAATTTAATTTATCATTATGCCACTTTGTGCCTTTATTAATCATACTAATATACCCAGTTGAAATACCATATTTCTTAGATATTTCTTTATAAGCTATATTTGCTTGAATATCTTGAATAATATTTTCTTTCGTTTCCTTGGTAAATTTAGTGTGTAGAGTTGCTAATGGATAAGTTAAATCATCACGCACAAAATTCAATCCTAAATTAATATTAGATAAAAATGAATCCGTGAGCATAGGGTATTTCTTTTTAACTTCAAAATACTCATATCCATCTAATAACATATTTTGAATATCACGCACTTCGTCTTCATTGAATAATTTTGATAATTTAACCTGTTCAGAAAAACTTAATTTTGGCTTGGCACAACCTGCACCGCCCTCGGTATAATTATATCCATTTTGATTTATTAAACTTTGATAATAAGAAATAAAATATATTTCACGTTCATTTAAATATTCTCTACCAAAATTATCATTAATTTCTTCAAGAATTACAAAATCAAAATTTTCCCAACCATATTTACGAATTGCGCAATGAAATGGTAAATTATAACCATTGGCTTTTGGATTGAATGATTCAGACTTATGTCCCCTTTTTCGTTTTTCGATATTATTAGTTTGTCCAATATATCGTTTACCCGTAATTTTATTTATAAAACAATAAATATATAGCATATTTCACCACCTTTCTTTGAATAAAAATTTAGTCTCTTTTAAATTTATCACGAGATTTTGCCCTCGTTAGCTATATACTGCCTTCCTTGGCTAGAGGTTAGGCTTTTCATTGTATATAACCCCGTCGATTAACGGTTAAGCGTGTTGGGTCCAATGCTATCAAACCCATAACCCTTTGACATGCTAATTAGAACTTGCCATACATATTTTGCAAAATTTTCTTTTATATGTTTTTCTTTTGTAATAGTATAAAATTCTTCGGTTAATGCATCAAATGCCGCTGGATTTTTCTTTGCAATTGATTTACGTAACTTGTCTGCCCAGGTTAATGAAAAACCGCCCAGTTCAGGTAATTGGACTAATTCCATGAATTGTTCTTGTGTAATACATAAACCATAAGATGATTTCAAGATTGGTTCAAGAATAGACTTTTCTAAGGAACCAAGGCCCCATTGCGCCAATTCTTTATCCCAAGCTTTTGGATCAGCCTTAAATCTTGCTAATTTATCAGTGGGCATTTCATCAGCGCCTTCTTGCGCCATTAGTCGAATGGTTGAATTTAAAACTGATAAATCATCAACTGATGTAGGTTTTAATGTGGCGATGCCTTTAATACCACTTTGCTTTTCCATTTGGAATAATGATAATATCTCATGATTCCATACTTTACGCCACATATTTTGGTCTGTACGATTAATAGTATAAATATTTAAAATTTTATCATATCGCTCTTTAATTGTGCCATCTGGTATTAAATTATAATCGCGCAACAGATCTAGACAAATATGCATTTTATCCAGCGCTTCAACGCTCAATAAGTCGTACTTAATTAGCGGATTGTCATATATTTCTATATGTCCTGACTATCTCTTACTTTTACAATATTTTGTAAAAGAATACCGTTTCGAACATCGTATCAATAGATGCCCTACTCCCCGTCTAACCGGGGATAGTCGATACACACATATATTAAAGTAAATGTTTCCAAGTTTTTCCGTTAATAATATCACGGATTGAAGTTGTAGATACTTGTGGATACTTAAGATATAATTCTTGTCTTGTGGCGCCATTCCGCCACTTCTCTCGAATTATAAGAACATCAGACTCAGTAAGTTTAGCCCTACCATTCAAAGTTCCAGATTTACTACGTCCTGCATGTTTATGGCGATTTTCCTTGGTGAAAACTTCAGGCATTACTAATTTATATCTATTACCATAATACACGTTCCAAAAAGTCCACTCGTTATCATAAGCCCATTTATAATCTTCATACACATCACGCCAATATTCTCCATTTGAATACCTAATTCTAATTTTTACTATATCATCATAATCTAATGGACCACTGGTGAACTGACCAGAAAATTCGCGATTATAAGGATATACGTCTACTGATGTAGTTAAATTAGTATATGTTTTATGATTATAAATTTTTAAGAAAGTTTCATATGAAATTTTATCACTGAATTCATCGTATAATAAATAAATAGGTTTATCTCTATGATCTAAAATATATTGCGCTTCCTCTTGAGTTAACTTGGCGTGTCCATTGTCAGCGCCATATTGAGGTGAGCATTTTGGATGATAATAGCCACCAGAATCAACATTGTACCCATTCGGAACTAGCGATCTAAACTCTTGAATTAATTTTACTTCTTCGGCAACTGCTTGCTCGATAGATAAATTACGTTCTAATATTTCAAATTTGAAATTTTCTACACCATATTTATGTATTGCTTCTTGGATTACTTGTCGTCTTTTTGGGTTTGAAGGATAACTTTTTTCGTTACCCCAGCGTTTTTCAATATTATTAGTAATTCCTATATAGACTTTATTATTGATTTTATTTGTAATTTTATAAACATACATTACTCTTTCACCACCTTTCATATACAGATAAAATTAAACATTTACTTTAATATTTTGGTTCGGGATTACCATATCCTTTTATGGACTTAGGCTTCCCCGACGCATTACAGGTATTTTTTACTTATGCAAAATGCTGCCTATAATACGCTGCTGATAAACAGTTAGATATTTAGTAGCCTAACATTTCGTCAACTACAATCCTCTGCATCGTGGAGATCATAAGCTGTGATTATTGTACCATCAGGCGCTCGCATCAGTGCTGTAGTATTGGTAAATGGCTCATCTACAAAAATAACACCACCAGCATGGATGCCTGAACGGCATACTAAACCCTCTATTTTTTGTGCCACTCGCCACAATTCAGGATTATTATTCATAGCATTAACAAATTGAGATACTGGTTTAAAATCATTATCTTTATCGCCATAATAACATTGTGATAATGTTCTAATTTGTCCTCGATCAGCTGGTATTAATGATGAAATATACTGTGCCTCATCGCTATCAATACCCAATCCTCTAGCTGCTGTTAATATGGCACTTTTACTTTTTTCACTACCAAATGTAATAACGTTAGCCACTCGATCTTGCCCATATACTTGGCGCAGCTTGTTCAAAACCTCGCCACGTCTAGATCCTTCGATATCAACATCTACGTCCAATACAGAGACACGACTAGGGTTAAGGAAGCGCCAAGGAAAGGTTCGAGTAGTTTCCCATAATGGATTAATTTGAGTAATATCTAATAAATATAATAGAATAAATCCAACACCAGAACCTCGACCAGAGCCAACTAGTGTTCCAGCTTCCCAACATACATCAATAATTTTTTGTAAATTAAGAAAATACGCTGACCAATGCGTTTTATTAACCTCAGAAGATTCCCATGTCATTTGAAGACAAGTATTAACAGCATCATAGGTCGCTTGATTTTGTAAACGCTCATCAGAACGAATTTTTTCTATTAATAAATTAACTAATGCTTTATCTCCATCATAGTCTGAATCCATGAATTGTTTAATCATTGGTATTAAATCATACCATTTAGATTCAAACATTAAATATGCCCATTGTGCGCTTTTCCATGGCAGACGAGGAATTTTTAATGGACGAGTTAAATCATAATCGACACATTGATCGGCGATTTTTTGAATGGTTTGATATGCCAACGATACATCTATATTAGATACAGAAAAATATTTTTCTATTTCATCGGTGTCCATAAGGTAAGTGGTTGCATAAAAACTATCAACCTCACGTTCACCATTTTGAGAATTTAAATATGCTTTATGTATAAATGCGTCGTCTTTTGTAGGATAATGAGTATCTGTTGTAATAATAAATGGAATGTTATATTCTTTAGATAAATTATACAAATACTGATTTACATAATCTTGTTCGTTATCTTTTTTTGCTGGGGGCTGTAACTCAAAATAAAAATTATCTTTTCCAAAAATATTCAAGATTTTATCAAGCCAGGAATGAATTACTGGCGTAATGTCTATGTCAGGATTATCTTTTCCCTTGAGAATTAATGTAGGTAAAAACCCGCCCAAACAAGCGCTGCTACCAATTACATGGCCAGGATTTTTACCAATAATATCTATCAAATCTTGATAATGAGTTGGAACACGACGCATTTTACCATCCATCCATGAACGCATCCAGGCTCGAGTTGAAATTTCTCGAATTTGTTGATGACCTATCGCGTCTTTTGCTAATAGAATGAAATGGAAAAATTTATCTTCGCCTTTGTTGTAATGTTCTTTATCCATTTCATCATGGCATAGATAAATCTCATTACCAAGTATTACTTTAAAATCGGGATGTTTTTCTTTTATCTTGCGATAATACTTTTGGATTTTAACTGCATTAGATACACAATCATGCTCAGTAAACGCTATACAAGTATGTCCTAATGAAATTGCCAAATCAATTAATTCATCATATCGACTAATTGCATCACGTAATCTGATATTACTATAATCAGTATTTAATGATTATGAAGACTACCTGGGTAAATTCTATTCTTCATAATATATTGCATCATCCCTTTCTCTTATTTTTTCCTAATAATTAATTATAACATATATTTTTGCTTATGTCAAGTGGCGCCGCTAGGTTACTTGCCCAGTTGAGCGGGGGTCGCCACTCAATCTTTAACCACTACTATTAGTTTTTCTTTAGCGCGAGTAATTCCGGTGTATAAATATTGCATATGCTCAACTTTATCATATGGGTGGCCTTCCTCTATAAGCATTACATTATTATATTCACTACCTTGCGCTTTCCAACAAGTAATTGCATAAGCGTATACAAAATCATGGGGCGGAAATAAATTGCTCTGCTCCCAATTAGCCATTCGATAACGTGCCAAATCATCTAGAACTAATTCACCTGTCGCCAACCCTTGGTAATCAATTGGAATTTCAGAAAAAACACTACCATCTTCTAATTCAAAATCAGTATAGGCAATATCAATATCTTTAATGGGTAATTTTAATCTAGGTGTAACCCATTGATTTTCTACCTCATAACCTAATATTGTTCCAATTGTGCCATTAGTTAGTGCCCATTCGCCATTATCCGACAAGGTATCCCAATCATTATGTAAACCTATAATTCTGTCACCCACACATGGTTTTTCAGGGTCTAATCCTTTATAGTCTCTAACTAACTTGTTAATAAAATTACGAGTCTTGTTGGTTGCGCAAATAATTTGATCAGCCCAAGTATACATACCGCTAATTATTTCATTGCGATGAATTATTTGCACTTGCTGGTTTTGGCAATTAAATGTTGAAATAGATTTGCCTTCTCGCACATGCATAGATAATCTAATAATTTCACTATCTTGCGCTTGCCTCATAATTTCATCAAGGAAAACATGGGGATGATCAAGAACATCATTTCTTTCACTTTTATAAAGGCTGGGTAACTGACCAGGGTCGCCACAGGCTAAAACATAAACTTTATAAGATAATAGTAAATCCCACATAGGCTTTGGCAACATAGATACTTCATCGACCACCAAAATTTTATAGTTCTTCTCTAACGTTATTCGAGGCCGAAATTTATATTTACCTGTTTTAGTTGGATAAGCATGATAAATTAGTTTATGCACAGTTGTGGCGTTTGGGTTTCCTTTTGCTTGCAAAACAGCCGCTGCCTTTCCAGTGTATGCAACATAGGCCACTTGGTCATTGGGGACGCCAAGTGCTTTTATAATGAATTTTATTAATGTGCTTTTACCCGAACCTACTCTTATGCGTAGCCCGCTATACAAGTATAAGCTTTGTGCTCATTATAGCGGGCTACAGCTAAATCCAATCCTTCCTGTTGTTTTTTAGTTAAAATCAATTGTGTTCACCTATCGCTTCATCTAGAATTTGATAGAATCGCAAGCAATCTCGCTCATATGCTCGGCGCGCCTTGGCCTCTGCTTCTCGTTTAGAAATTCCTTTCGTCATAACTAAATCTATAGCATCTGCTTCACAAGCCTTATAACGAGCTAATTGATAACGATAACATAAACTATCATACATATAACCTTTGTAGTTATTAGCATATTCATCAAATGTATCTTGTGCTTCATTAATACCCTTTATCAATCGGTCAAAAATTTCATCAGTTTTAACAGTTACTTCTAAATCAGACATTATATTTCATCCTCCAGAAAATTATTTAATAGTTTTTCAAATTTACCTTTACATTTTGAGCATAAATCTACATATTTAAATGGACGACCATAAATAGTATAACTGCCAATGATACCACCATTTTTAGAAAAATCAGGCAACATACATGCTTCAATATTTTTTGCTTCTTGCTTACATCTATCACATTTTTTTATTGTCATTTATTATCCTCCTTTTATATATTATTATTATATCATATTTTTTTATATAACTCAATCTAAATAGAATAATTGGTTGAAAAATTCTCCTAAGCATTTTTACATTGACGCCACGGATTATGCGTTCGTCTGCTGCCGAATTAGCCATGAAATAAAAAAACTGGGTTATACAGACCAAAATCTATATAACCCATTATATCTCAACTCACAAAATAATTATATGCTATCATTGCATTATTCTGGCGAATACCATATGAGCCACTCGCACAACGTTCATAGCAAGCTGCGAACGCCTTTGCCGCTGCTCCAGCATTCTGTAACTGACAAAAATCATTATATTTAAATCCCGATTGATATACAAAACCAAATGTATTTAATTCAAATTCTATTGTAGCTCGTAGAAAATCACATTGTGATTTTAAATCGGCGCCCCAAATTTCAGAATATCCATTATTCCATTGGCACATGCCATAATAGCAAGGGCCATACAACCACCATTGAATATATAGCGTGCCTCCACCGACTTCACACATTATATTTCCTATTATACCAGCAATAACATAATCATTATAACCGTAATATTTAAAATAATTCCAAATATATGTAGCCGCCAAATATTTATCTTGTTGACAAGCTTCAATACTTGGTGAATTTTCAATAGCTTGGCGCCGCGCCTCTTCCTCTTGCTGCTGGATTAAAAATATTTGTTCTTCATAATCCGCCACATTATAGGAAATTTGTTCTATTAAATTTTCATAAATTTGATTTTTGCCACTCCAATCATCAAATCGTATTAAACTTTTTAAATAATTAATATTATTTGTATCTCGGTTTATCCATGATTGTAATTGTCCTTTATCATCAGACTCTTGGTGATTTAATGATTGAAAAATTTCAGAAGGGATGCTTTCTTCCGAAATTGTGAGGGCTTTTGGTTCTTCATACGTGGCGCGCCACATAACGATAACACCTAATATAACTACCAAAATGCCCAAGACTATTTGCTGTTTTCTCTTCATACTAACTTCCTCCTAATATTACTATTAGGTCTTCGTGCGTATTAGAAATAGTAGCTCTGCCGTCCTACAATTTCGTATTCATTAATTATTATTTGTGGATATTCTTGGTCATTGTAATTATTGATATTACACATACCAAGAATGTTAACTATTACACACCCCGTAGATGTTTCAGGGGTTAATGCTTCAATTTCATCTACGGTAGACCCAAATTTCATAAGGCTAATACCATTTGGTAACATTATTTTTATTGTATCTTCTTTTTTACCGATAATATTAAAATTATCATTTGTAATAGCAATATGTTCTATTGCTATTAATGGTTCAGATATTTCTTGTCCCCAAATATAATGCAATTTTCCAATATCTAAAATAAATTCAGATGTTAATTGATTGGCATTAATAATAAAATCAACCCGATCAACAGGGGAAAATTCATAATCTTGTAATGCCTTATTGCTATATTCTATAAATTTATCTATATTTTCATTTGCGATTTGTGTTCCAAAAGCAGATTCATGTCCTTCGGCAAAATTTACTAAATCGCAATTTCGCATAAATTGTCGAAAATCCTCTAATCCATATCTTGAATCATTACGAGCTGAACCTTGCCACATATTTCCCATTTTATAAAGAATTAATGTTGGATGATGATATTTGGCAACTAATAAGTTAGCTATAAGACCACCAATTGCTGATTCGCCATTTTCCATTTGAATAAGTAGAATTTTATTTTGAAGCAAGTTTTGTTTCTCGATCATTGATTCTATCAATTCATAGTCTATATCACGCTCTTTGGTTTGGCGCGATTTAATATTAGTGCAATTTCGAGCGGCTTGCTCTACAATACTCTCCATCTGACCAGCGCAGCCTCGTTTAGTTGAGGCGATTTGATCATAAGCTTTAAATTCAAGTAAGGATTCAAACAATATGGTTTTTTCTTTTACCGTGCCCACACGAGCAGTAGCATTTAGAAAAGGCGCAATATAATATGCTAAATTATAGGGCGACAATCCGCCACTTTTATTAATTGAAAATTCTGTTTTTGCATATAATGCTTTTATTAGAGGATTTCTAAAATGCTCAAGACCATTAGATACCAAATATCTAGTTTCATAGTCGCACATACTCATTACATCGGCGGTAATGCCTAATGCAACCAAATCTAAAAATAAATCGGCATATTCAACATCTAATTGCTCATCTAAATACTTACAAAATTTATAAACAATGCCTACGCCTGATAGAGATTTTGTAGGATAATCGTCTAATTGATTATTAATTACACAAGCATGTTGAGAATAATATGGAGCTTTGTGGTGATCTAGAATTAAAACGTCTATATTTCGTTGCGCCAATTCCTCATGAAGGGTGTATTCATTGCTACTTGAGTCTGGCGCTATAACGAGCGATATATCTGGCGCCGCCATATTCGCATTTAGTATACCATGTTTCTTTCCCTCGTGGATATAATATTGAATATTATTTTCTACAAAATAAGGGAATGATAAATGGAGATAGTTCATAAGGAGTGCCGACGAAGTAAATCCATCACAGTCATCATCAACCACTAATAATATTTTATCATTATTAGCTATGTGGCGCGCTAGCATGGCGGCGCCACATTCCATATTCTTGAGCATAGTAGAAGGATATGTATCATTTTCTGTAGTATTTAAATAATGATATATACCCTCCGTAGTATAATCCATTCCACGATTTTTAAATATCTGTGCTATTGGTGTTAATGAATTATCTCGTTCATTAATTAATTTATACTACAATCACAATACAATCCTTTCTTTAAATAATGTTTCAAATTTTTCTTGACCCTCATCTATTGGTGAGGATTTATAATCAGTAATCATATTCCTATCAAATATGATTGTAATTAATGCATCATATTTATATCGTTGATGCAAGGCAATCAGATGCCTTTTCCATTTATTGTATTCTTCACTGTTATATTCTTCAAATTGTCTATCATAGGCAAGAATAATTTCTTTGGCGCCAGCTTCAACTAACAAATCTACTTGATATTGAGATAGATTATTACCGCAACTAGCTACGGTAATGTCTCTGTCCATTCCATAGATAGTTTGATATTGTAATGGTGATTTTTCTCCCTCAAATACGATAGCTTTTTCAAATTCAGCGATATGTTTCTTACTCTTATTTAAATTGTATAAATTCATACCTAATGGATGGTTATACCATTGCCTATTAATAAATACGGGTCTATATTTACCAAATCTTTCAGCATCCTCTTTGGCAATGCATCGGCCACGTAATCCAATAAATCGTCCATTAACATCATAATGAGGAATAGTAATTTGTAAATCCTTGGGGTAAAATCCTATTCTTGCTTGATTTATGACTTCTTGAGAGATACCATCTTGGAGCCATGGTTCAAGTTTTACATTATAATTTAAATGGTCTAATATTTGAGAATCATATTCTTTAAGTATAATTTCTTTTTTTGGTGGCAATGTAATTTGCTGTATCCGGTCATAATTAGCAAATATTTCTTCATCTTTAAGCTTATCATCTAAATCTGCATTTTCAACATAGGAAAATAATTGAAATCTATTTGCTATATAACGAACAGCTTTATCAAAATCAACTTCTTGATTATATTGTATGGCTGATATTTTTATAAATAATTCAAAAATATCAAAACTAGATTTTTCACATCCAGTATAACAATGAAACATTTGATTTGAGCTATAGTAGTAGAGCTTTTTACTACCAGCACCAGGCATATTATGACAAATAGTTGAAGCAATAAGACCAGAAGGCGAATAAATAGGTTCACCGCCCCAATCGGTTAATAATTCAAAAATTTGTTCAATTGTTAACTTTTCTCTTACCTCAACCTTGTCATATTTAATCATCTTAGAATCGGCTCACTTTTACACATTTATCTTTGAGACCAAATGTCTCGTTAATAACTTTTACAAGGAACTCATTAGGGTGCATATTTTTTTCAGTGCCGTGGCGCGTCTTGAGAATCTCCTGCGCCAAACCTTCGGGCATGGCGTATTCAATAGCACCAGCTTTTTCATGACTAAACTTTGTATTATTTTCTATCATATTTTTCTCCTTTTTTAAAATGCGCTTGGCGCATCTTCTACAATAATTTTCATATCATCTATACTAATTATTTCATAATCATAGGTTGTAGCAAACATAGGATTAATACGGCAGGTTCCTAAATTTGCTTTACACCATAGGTAAATCCCTTTATAACGCCCTCGTCTATTTTTATAAATAGACAATTTTAATACGGGCTTTTCAAATACACCTGAGTCAAGGATAGGTTGTAGCTTCTCCAAGTCCTCAGATTTAACGGGCAACAAAATGGCGCCAAAATCTACTTTCTTTACTACCTCATATTTCTATAAGGAATAGACTATATCTTTACCATGCTTATTGTTTATATAATAAGTTTAGGTAGACCGTACTTCGGAATTTCTTCCTACTCCTCGCAACAGGATAGTCGTTGAACCTTCCCCTATTCGGGGCTCGGCTGCTGATTACCCAATTCATATAATTTTTATAACATTCACGCTTAATTATATTTCATATTTACGTTGTAGTTTATATGACTTTAGGGCTTTCCAGCAATTCTCGGTCTAATAATCACTTAATATTTCTATTAAGGACGACTGTTTCCAAATTTTGATAAATTAAATATTTACGCTCTAAATGTATTTCACAAGAATTATATAGTTGAGATAAAATTTGATAAGGTTTTTGTGTACCACCACATCTAATATAATAAGAATTTTTACCATTATCATTTCTAGTTTCTAGTGTTGAAGACAAATCTAAAATTTCATTAATCCAAGTTAACAATTCTTGAGTCCCCTGTATAGATATGAGAAAATTAGAATTATTAGTTTGACTAATTGAGCCATCACCATCAAAATATCCTAAAATAAATGGTAAATAAAATCGAGAATCAATTTTTGGTGGTTCTAAAATCAAGCTCTTTCTAGGCACTATACCTTTATTTGCTAAATCTTGAGACATTTTTTTACTATTTAATACTAATTTACACATTGGTGTATTATTTGAAAATCCAGCAGAAGTAGTATAAGTTTCAATTATTGCATCAGTTTTACAAAAATTTTTAAACTTTTGTAGGTGATCTATATCTTTTTGATGTATATTTAAGATAATAGAAGCACTATGCTCTCGTTGATAATTACAACCATCTGCTGCAATAAAACCTAACCAATATGCTTTTTCAGGATTATCAATTGTTTCAAAAATATCATATTGAGCTTGATATTTTGGTGTACGCTAACGCGTTTTAATATTATTTTCAACTAAAATTCTTTTAATAACTTCTTTAGATACTGAAAAATTGTCTCCAACCTTTCGTAGCGGCTTGCCGCTTAAATATTGAGAAATAATTTCTTCTGTTTCTGTTTGAGTAAATATAATTTTGCGCATATAACAATTCTCCTTTTTAGATTCGATTAAGGATTTATCCCCAATCTATTAGAAAATTATTATAAAATAATTATCAAAATTTGTCCAATCTGCGATCGACTTCGCGCCTCTCAGCAAGTTTTGATCTGGTGTATCGGCGTCTTGCCACATACCATTTAGCTGAGTTGAGGTTAAAATGAAAATACCGTATTGATTACATAAATCCTTCAAGCGGATAGATAACATGAATAAAATATTATCTTCTCGCAATGACATGCCTTTTGTTTTACGAGATATTTCTTCTAGAATCTTGATGCTGCTATGCACATAATCAAAGAAAGCATAGCTAATATCATGGTCACGAATATTTTTTTTAATAGTTTCTTCAACGTCTTGTAATGAAAAATCAGGTAATTCTTCAATATATAATGGGCTAGTTTTTAAAATTTTTGCGGCTTCTCGAACACGCTCTTCCTCGTCACCTTCATATTTACCATTAAGAATATGGTCTTCGTTAACATTAGATAAAAATGCTAACATCATAGTTTGAACTTCAGATAATTCTTGCTCGGTCGTGATATATAATGTTGGATTCATAGCACCACTACGTATCCAACCAAAATTATCATCATAAATTTTTGGGCATCCAATAAAACAAGCATCGGCGATCATGGAACGTGATTTGCCGACACCAGTTGGCGCTGACCGCAGATATAATTTCTTTAACCTGGCGCCGCGGGTAATTGTGTTAACCAATGAACCATATAATGGAACGCCAACTTCTGGCGTCTCTTTAAATTGATCAATTAATTCTTCTAGACCTTCACCCGCTTGGCTAGCTTCGCCAAATATATCTTTTACATATTGGGCTTTTATTTCATCAATTCGTTGATCAATTTTATTAGCTATATCTTCTAGCGTCATATTATCTAATTGATCTTCTTGTTGCTGTTTTAATTTAGCGTTAAAAATATTGTCTGGGTCATAAATATAACTAACATCAATTCCATAAGTGTCATAAGCACGCAATAACGACATTTTTTTCATTCTATCATAATAAAAATCAAATGCTGAAGTTAATGCGACCTCTGACGCTTTTAACAACCACTCTTCTCCTTTATCTCTTTGATAAATCGCTTGACTTTTGGGCTTGTTTGCTAAATAATCACTAATACTTTCAAGTGATATGGTTTTTGCACCCATTTCATGGATTTTATAAATTGAACCAATAATTACTTGTAACATTTCATCTGGGAAATCTGCTTCAGTAATTGTATATTTATCAGTTAAATCCAAAATTTGAGGCGAATTAAAAATACTGCCTATGACCTGCGCCAAGGCTGTCCTATCAACATATTTACTTTTCATTAACTCCCCCCATTATCTTCATCTAAAAATGAAAATAATTTTTTATAATTGCGTTTTTTATGTGGCTGTTTAATTATAATTTCTTCAACTTTTGGCACATACTGTGAAATGTCTTTAGTTATATTTTGTTGTTGGGCCATCCATAAATTATAGTAATATGTTCTTGCTGAATCATAACAATATGGAACTATACCAATTCCACCATTACTTTTAGATATATCACCATGTTGGATTTCAAAATGATATATTAATGCTTTTAACATACCAGAATAACTAAAATTATAGTCTCTTATATAGGAATTAATTTGTTTCTGAACTTTTGGTGGAACCTCATCTACATTAAATAATTGCTTAATATAATCTTCTAATTCTTGCCGCTCTTTATCAATGGCCTCTTGGTTATCGGCGCAAGCCTTATGGGCGTAACGACGTGAACTAACTTGCACTGTTGGCTCTTTATTAGCGTCAAAATATTGACCACAATACAAGCATTTCAACATTCTTTTTGCCATTTAAAACCTCCTTTTCCATTGATATATATATTATATCATAATTTTTAATATAAGTCAACCCGAGGAATGGTTCCTCGGGCTGTATACTAATTAATTAGGTTTTGTCTACCAAATCTTCTTTAATTTCAGACACAATCAAATAAACAAATTCGGCCTGATCAGGTGTTGTATCAGTAATTTTCTTGCCTTTGCCCAAATATTTATCAATAATCTGAACAATCTTGGGTCCATAAAATGCGCCATTCTTGCTTGTTAACTCACCTGCAAGAGTCTGAAATTCTGTCATAAGAGCATCATAATCATAACTAGGTGCTATATTTTCTACATGACGCTCATTAGTTACAAACTGACCACCAGTCTCACCTGCTTCCTTATCAATGGCGCGATTCAATGCGTCTACAAGAGACTGATACGAGAATGGAATTTCAGGGTCTATATATTTAAAACGACAACCACAATCAACAGTGCCATCAAGGGAACGTAAGATCAACTTGCGCTCACCATTAACTATATCTGCACAAGCATAAATATCAGCCATGCCCTTTACTATCTCATTAACAGAACGCTGACAAGTTGGAACCAATTGATTATAAGTAGTGCCATCCTTGCGAGTAAAAGTCTTGTCAGCAGAGTGACTAATAAATACAATTGCATAACCAAGTTGGGCCATCGAACGAAATGTATCCTCGAATTCCTTTTTATACTTTGACCAGCCATTATTGGTCCAACCACCGTCGCCTATGTTCTCAATACCCAGCTGATTACAAATATACTTTTCACACATGGTAGCCGCTACATCAACAGTATCAATTATAATACTTTTATATACCTCATGGACTTCAGGCTTTTTAAGTTCACGCATGACTTGGCGCAGCTCGCCCCACGACGTAATATCCTGTGCCATAACACCCGGCAAGCTATTGTAACCGCGCTCAAAGGCTAGGATAAGTGCGCCTGGCAACTGCGACCCAAAAGTCGTTTTGCCAACTTTCAATTTTGTTATCCTATAGGCTTTTTATCCTATAGTTCTAATACTTGAATTCGTATTAGTTCAGCATATCTTTTACTCCATTAATTATAATAATTAATTAGGAGCCGCAGTCTCGTGGAAACTTATATCTTTAATTTAATATACGAATCAAATGTATCTTTTTTACGCTTTAAATATAAACTGTTGGGCGTATACAAGATTTTATAAATTGCTTTCGTCGCAATTGTTGAATATTGGATATAATATAATATATGTTCATTTTTATTACGTGGCATTCGTTCTTGAATATTAACAGGATTGATACCATAATTTTTTAATACTTCTATAATCCATTCTAGCATTTCACGAGTTGCAGAACAAACTTGCCAACGTAAATTCTTTTGCTGAATAAAATTTATACTGCCATCACCATCAAAAAATCCTCGAATATAATCAATGTAATATTCTTGTGGTAATTTTATAGGTGGTTTGAGAATAAATGTTTTTTGTGGCACAATATTGTAGGTTGCTAATTCTTCTCGGACTCGTTTTGATGCGAATCCCCATTTTGCCATTGGCATACCTAAATTGGTATCATAAATTTTTACAGGTCGTCCACCAATTAGTTCATGAATTTTATCAAGAATTTCTTTATCTTGGACAGCAAGTCCAATATAAGCATCATTACTAGCTTTTTGGACATAACCATCAGTGGCCATTAACCCCAAAATGTAGGCTAAATTGGCACTAGGGATGAAAAAGAAATCTTCATCCACAGGATATTTAACTTGGTTCTGAGGTAGTTCCTTCATGACATCAGCATGGGATTTATATAATCCAAATTCTTTTAAACATTCTCGAATAACATTTTGATTACCATGAACCGCATCACAACACTGTTTTGTCGTTCCACCATTTCGATAAATATCACATACAACTTGCTTTTCTTCTGGTGTTAATACTCGTATACAAGCGATATTACTTTGCCCTTTTCGTAATTCGCCTCTTCCATGAGGAATATTATATTTATCTAATATTCGTGTAATTAAACGACTATTGTGATGATATTTATGTCCTATTTTAGCAATAGACATTTTATTTTCAGTATATTCAGCAACAATTTGCATTTCTTCTTGAGTATCCATCCGGAGCCTCCTTCATAAAATTAAAGTTTAATGTTTCTATGCGTTGCGCGTGTCCGGGCTTTTGCACCCGGACTTCCGCTCGGATTAGCGTCTCAGCCTTCCCGGTTCTTACTGCGTTTTTCAATAATCATTACTGATTAAAGCCCCAAAGTTTTAGGGATACCATATAGGTAGGTCAAATATCCACTTAGATCACGAGATACCTTGTGAGGTTGAATGTTTAATAAATTAATTGCCATATTCGCATATCTCCTTTAATTAATTCCTAATTAAAATTTAAATTCTCCGGCTGTAGGGGCGCCACCAGCACTAAATGCAGATGCCTGAGATGCCTTGGCGCGGCTAGCCTTATAGTCATCAGCACGCTTTTTAATAGTTGCCAGATAAACCTCACGATCACTCATGGCCTTATTAAATTCAGCGGCAGTAATCCAAGACTCATCATCCCATATACCAGGCTCACGAGATGCACCAGTAATAACGAAATCCTTACGAGTCGAGGAAACCTCACGAACATCATCAGGGCCAAAAGCGGATTCAGTTACTATCCTACGAATAGTGGTCTCAGAAACCTGTTCGCCCCAAACCTGAGTAACAACAGGATTCTTAGGCGATGCCTCAAGACCCAAGAAATAATTCATGGCATTGGGCTCAATTGCCGAAAATTCAACAGGATAAATTGCCTTGCGGAAATCAAATACCCAGCCCTTAATAATAGCCTTAGCGGGGAGATTACGTTCCTCATTAGCTTCACGCTCAATGACACTAGTAATTACTATATCATTCTTAAATGTGGCACGCTTGTGCTCATCGGCAAGCAAAAGACCATTTTCGCCAGTGCCATCAAAATGAATAAAACCGCCTTCATTACGCTTAGCACTAACAAGTTCCTGAGTGCCGGGGTTCTCACGACTATCAGTATAGAACTCATTAAAACCAACAGCTGAGTCAATACGAATTATAGATGCCTGATCGGCGCCATTAGCAACAACAGTCTTACGCTTGCCACTAATTATATCCATTAACGCGGACCAGCGGCTATCGCTCTTGCCAGTAGAGGTAGTCTCAGTAACATAGGAATAATAAACCTGCACTACATTCATCAATTTACTATCAGTGACAATACTAATATCACCACGAATATACTGGGTGCCAGGATGCTTGGAATTCTCGCCAGTTACCTTCATCTCAAGATTGTGGTCATACAGTAGACCTTCTATATGACTAGTGTTTAGAAAATTAACTTTCATCTTTTCTTTTTCTCCTTAATTATCAAATTTATATGTTATTCCTTTATCAGTAATGGCATAAACCGCAGGTGATGCACCCAATTTTTCACAAAAACCATCATTAACGAGCTTTCGCATTGAGCCGGACACGCCTCTTGAGGTCAATCCCAATTCCTGTGCTATTTCTTTAGCCTTCCATAACTTAGACGGGGTATTGGGATTCTGGAGAAATTCCAATACCTTTCGGCCTGTCTCAGTTATTTCAGGCTTTTTATTTTTATCGTTCTTGAGCATTTCCAGATATTCTTTAATATCATCTGTCATATACTCATCTACAATTTCGGGTGATGCTTCCATTAATTTGTTAATAAAATTTAGAAATTCATTTTTCATAGTTTAATATCCTTTTCTTAATTTCTATATATATTATATCAAAATTTTTAATTAATTACAACCTGTATAGCATCATATTATTTAATACTAAATCCAAAATCTAATGCATGGAAATATTCTTGCCAAAAATCTTCCTTGGCGTCTAGCTCTTCTCGAGTGCATTCTTCAATAATCTCGAATGTAAAATTCTCTACACCAATAGATTTCATGGCAGGATATAATTTATTTCGTGTTGGCGCCTCAGCACCGAGACCTCTTTTAATATGTTGGCGCCAACGCGATGCCACGTCGATCGCTTGTCCCACGTAGCATTTACCAGTAGCGACTTCAGTTATTTTATAAATACCGGTCTTTTTTGTGGCGCCGACTACTCGCCCAATCATGTCACTAGTGGGTTTCTCATAATATACTTTCCAAATAACCTTATTTAACGCTTCCTTGTCGCGCAAATATGGTTCAACTTCTCTGAGCTTGGCGATTTCAGTTAAATCAGATTCGGGTATTACAACTCGATAAAAATCTGCTTGAATGCGTTTTTCTTCTTCCCGCTTATTAGCTTCAACAGCGGAACTCACTTGTTTGGCGAGGTTCTCCAACTAATGCTGCGCTTCTTGATACTCTTGATCGGCCTGCGCCACTAACTGAGTTAAATCATTAATTTGTTTCTCATATTCCTGTGCTAATTCTCGCATCATTTCAGCGTATTCACGTCGATATTCAGCTTCTGACTCTTGGTATTTACTGCCAAGTTTTTCACTTTCTAAATCTAATCGTTCTTGAATTTGAGATAAATTGTCTTTGAGCATAGAATCAATTAATTTATTATTCTACACTCTGGCGCTATTTAATCGAGCATTCTCTTCAGCTAAATTAGAATGTAATTTTTTAATTTCTTGATTTAATGTGTTAATTTGGGTTTGCCCAATCGCCACATCTTTATCAATAGCGGTTTTTTCTGTTATTAATTCATTAATTACATTTTGTTCTTCTTCTATTTTCTATTGGTTAATTTTATAAATCTTACCTTTTGGTATAAAATAAAATATTAACCAAGAAATGATAAATGTAATTATAATTGAAATAATAATATATAAAATCATAATAGTAAATATAGAAATCGGGGTAATATCATATATTACCCCATTTATTTAGATATTAGATTCTAAATTACTCAGCGTCAGTAGCGTCGAGATCAAGTGCCATACCTTCATCGGTCAGATGGAGCCACTTTACAGCCTTGTGGGTGCCATCTTCCAACTCAATCTCGCCAGGAACGCGGACGCCATAACCCTTGCGCTGAATTGCACTGGTGAAAATACCATCGATCTGGCGTTTCTCAAGGGAAAGTGCCTCTGCCACATCAGCTGCGGTGAGATCAACGTTGTTGTTCTCCTTCAAAAACTCAAATACCATCTTAGAATTAGTGCTCATTGCCATAGTTAAAAATCTCCTTTAAAATTAATAAAATATTTTTTACTCTCAATCCTTTTGGATTATGTAAATATTATACAAAAAAATTTTTGAAATGTCAAGAAATTTTTTCACATACCATATTCTTTAGCAAGAATCTCTTGAACCATTATATCTATCTCTTCTAGCTCCTCGATACGTCCAATATGACTCGCCATCTTCATAATTTCTTCTTGAGCTTTTGCTATTTCTTCACTGTCAGTGCTAGTCTAACATAAATATTCACAACTAGCAATTTTTTTTGCGAAATTTTTTAATTCTTTCTTTTTCATAACTTTCCTTTATTTACAAGATTATTATATAATATATTTTAATTTATGTCAAATAATCTCGTATAAATTCTTCCTCCGTGCGGATAGGGATATTCAACTGTTGTGCTTTTATTACCTTAGTAGATTTAGAATTAATATCATTACATATTAACATAGTTGTTTTACCAGACACGCTTGTTGAACTACGCCCGCCCAATTCTGCAATCTTATTTTGTAATTCTACTCTATTGGCAAAATGTGTTAAACCGCCAGTTATAACTATCACTTCGCCAGCTAGGCTATCTTTGCTTTCTTGATTTATTATACTATTTTTTATAGTATTTGTCAAGTAATTTTCATAAATTTCCTTTGCTTCAGTATAATCATAATTATGCAAGGCGGCATTAGTTTCAATTCCAAATCCATCCCATTCAGCAAAATTGTAATCAGCATTTTCAACAGCTGCTATAAATTCATCCCAAGTGGCGAAATGCTTACAAATCTCCCTCGAATATGTGGCGCCAACCAGTGGTATCCCAAGACCGCAAATAAATTTCTCTAATTCGCAATTTTTTGCGTCCTCAATAGAATTAAGGATTTTGTCTACTGATGCTGCGCCAAATCCAGGCTTCTGAATCCACTCTTTATGATATGGTGCGAGATTAAATACATCTATGAGCGATTCAACCCAGCCCCAATCAATTAATTTTTCAAGGGTTTTTTTAGATATACCATGAGCGTCCAAGCCCTTTTTGCCAAAGAAATGCTCAATACGGTTAATTAATTTTGCTTGACAATCTGGATTTGTGCAATATAATTCTCGAGTGCCGCTATCTGATTCTATGATTTGAGTGGCGCCGCCACATATAGGACAACTATCGGGAAATGGGATAATAGGTGTTATAGGCGGACAATCTGGGATTTCTGCATCAATAATTTGGGGGATTATTTGATTCATCTTTGCCACATAGATTGTTTGATTTACATATGGTATCCCTATGGTTTGTTCCATAATACTCAAATTGTGCAACGACGCCTTATTAACCCGCGAATCACCAAAATCTATAGTCTCAAATACAGCAATTGGTGTCAATACTCCAGTTCGACCAGGGCTCCATTCTATATCCAGTAGATGAGATTCATATGCTTCATCATAAAACTTGAACGCTATGCCTCCATTAGGATGATGGGATGTGGCGCCAAGGCTAGAATAATACTCACAATCATCATATTTAAATACAATACCATCAATTGGATATTGATAATTCAAGATATTATTATCTTTTAATTCCTCAATAATGTCATTAATAGGCGTTTTATTTGCTCTAAATAATTTAAATGGAACTACATCAAATCCATTATTAATAGCCCAATTCAATTTCAAATATAGGGACTGCGCCACATCGGTGATAACATCCCACGCAACAAATTGAAGTTTACGTTTTGCACATTCATTTGCATCTAACAATCTAATACTACCAGATGCAAAATTACGAGGATTTGCATACTCATTCTCAAATGCTTTAAAATCTTTGTAAGAACATAAAACCTCGCCATCTATAACAACATCCTCTGTAGCATGAATTGTTTTAGGTATATTAGAAATAACCATGGCATTATGGGTTATATCTTCACCCATTTGCCCATTACCACGAGTTTCTGCTCTAATAAGTTTACCATTTTGATAATGCAATGATACTGTTAGGCCATCGAGTTTTAACATACCTAATACCAAATGATCACCACAAAAACTCTCCAATTCATTTATACTTTTGGTTTTAGCCAGTGATAACATGGGATGGCTATGTTTCACTTTGGTCAATGCATTAACTACTTGATAATTAATAGATTGGGTGGGCGAATCGGGATAAGTTATTCCTGTTTTTTCCTCTAATTGTAACAATTTATTATAATTGATATCCCAAGTTTCATCACTAACTACTGGATGTCCTTCATCATATTCCTTTGTCCAATAGTTTAAGGTGTCAATAAGCTCTCGTATTTCTCTCATTTTCTACCTCATTATATCATATTTTTTGTATAAAATCAAGGTTAAACAGCCTTGATTTTATACTTTGCTAACCGTTTTAATACGGTTTTTAATTAATATATTGCCAGCCGCGGTTTTAGTTTGTATAATCGGAATACTTTCCGCATCTATACAAATTGAATTGGTAAGTCCGACTATAAGAACATGGTCTGTATCCGCTACAAGGCATGCCGCCGCCAAATCATTATCTTTATAGTAACGAATACCCTTGCCGCCACGACCCTGGCGCGTTATCTCATTGAGCGGTATCTTTTTACCAAGACCACTTACACTAAATAATGCTAACGAATCTGTCTCATCTCGAATAGGCAACATGGCAATAACTTCATCATCTTCTGGTATATTAATACCTTTCATACCTATTGTGGCGCGGCTTGAGGATCCTATATCGGAGTTCGCCACACGTATTACTTGGCCCTTCTTGGTAATCATTAGAATATCTTCATCACTTGCGAGTGATACTGATGCCAGTTCATCGCCCTCGCGCAATTTAATTGCTATCATACCATTCTTCTTTTTGAGACCAGTATATTCATCAAGCGGGGTCTTTTTTAATACACCACGCTTAGTGGCAAATATTACGAATTTAGCATTAGTGTCACGATAGATTGAATAAATGAGTGTAGGTTCTTCGCCAGCTTCCATTTCAATTAGTGTTTTAATAGAAATTGCCTTTGATGCATTGGTTCCTGCTGGAATATTATCCACTAATAGACGATACATTTTGCCCTTATTAGTGAATACCATTAGATGGTCAACTGTATTGGTTCTAATAATAGCATTAGTTATATCATCTTGAGTTTTTATACCTTTACCATTTCTCTTTTGAGTTTTAAATGATGTGGCGGGGATGCGTTTTACACCGCCAGATTCAGTTAATACTACTACGCATTTTTCTGGTTCTACATACTCAATCTCTTTGTCTTCTTTAGATGACAATTCAATTTGTGTAACTTGGGTTTTGCGAGGTTTAGCATACTTTTTACCAAGGTCTAACAGACGAGTGAGAAAAATTTTACTCTGCTCTTCCTGAGACTGCATAACCTTAATACAATTTTGAATTGTCTGATCGAGTTCAGCTTTTTCCTGATTTAGTTCTATTGCTTCTAGCCGCGCCAAGGTCCCAAGGCGCATACTTACAATTGCCTTTGCTTGTGGCTCGCTAAACGCATACTGTATTACTAGATTGTTTTTTGCATCTGTACTGCTATCGGATTTTTTGATTAAATCAATAATATTATCAATATCTTCTAATGCCCTTAACAAGCCAGATACTATTTCTTTACGTTGCTGAGCTTTTTGATAATCAAATTCATACTCTTTTTGAATGCACTGCTCATTATGCGTAATATAAATATCTAAATAATCCTTGAGCGTGAGCAATTTAGGTGTTTTACTAACCAACGCATACTGATTAGGACTAAATGATTTTTGCAAATCGGTTAATGAAAACAGTTTATTCAATACTGCTGATGGATTATCAACACATTGAATTTCAATTAATAAATGCTTTTTATCGCATTTATTATATATTTCATCAATACCTTTAATTTGTTCGGACTCAATTAATGTTTTGATCTTGTCTATCAATGGTTCCACATAAACTTGATAAGGCAATTCAGTAATGAGAATACTATTATCTTTAATTTCTGTCTTGGCGCGAATAATTATCTTGCCTTTGCCAGTCTCGTGGATGGTATGAATATCTTTTTTATTAATTAGAATACCACCGGTAGGAAAATCAGGCATTAAATTTGAATAATCCAATTCTCCTATGGTAATATATTTTTCAATTATAGGAATAATTTCGCCCAAATTAAATAATGACCAATGATTAGCTACGGTTACTCCAATACCTTGGCTGCCATTAATTAACAGTCTGGGCAAAATAGCGGGTAATACTTCAGGCCATTCTTTATCTTCTGAGAAATTGGGTATCATGGGTACATTATTCTTTTTTATACCTTGAAACATACCTTCTTCAATTACTTTGGCGAGGCGCGCCTCGGTATACCTTGAGCTAGCGGCATCGCCGCTAATAATCTGGTTACCATTTGCGCCATGGAAATCTACTTCTGGTATATTATTAATCCAAGGCTGACTCATTCTAACAAATGTGTCATAAATAGCTTGATCCCCATGGGGCCACCAGTCTGCGATTACACCGCCGGCAATTTTTGCGCATTTAACATGGGCCTTAGATGATGTGTAGCCTTTTGTATAAAACTCCCATAGGCAAGCTCTTTGGCCCGGCTTTAGGCCATCTCTTGCATCAGGAAATGCTCGTTGGCTATTTGCTTCATAGGCAAAATCTATAAAATTTTGATGTAGCTCTTTACAAATATCAATAGACATTATTTGCCTCCTCGCTATGTGTTAAAATATATTCTCGTCTTGGCGGCACAGCTGTGCCCATTAAAATTTCAAATAATTGTTCTGCCTTTTTCACATCTTCAACAGTAATTTGTTCTATATTTCTTGTGGTGGGATCCAATATACATTCTCCCAACTCTTCGGAATCTTGTTCGCCTACGTAAAATCCATTATTTCTAATGGTACTGACTATTTCTTCTAATATAATAAAACATATTAGCCTACCGTTTCCCAGTGTGTACCAATAACACCAGTACTTCCCAACAACGGGAATAGTCGATACAGCTTCCTTGTTTTAGCAAGACTTGCCACGAGACCATCATATCTTTTTCAAGACTTAGACTCCCTCGTTAGCTAAAATATAAAAATATTTTAACCCCGCTGGTTAGCGGAAAAGTAGGTGAGGGCCAGACTATCTCTTACCCTTTATTTCGATTTATCGCAAATTTCTTCCCCAAATTTTGGGTTTTATATTCTTCCAATGCTGCACCGTCTTTGAGATAATAGTAATGATTTTTACTATCTGTAACTCTAAACAGGGGTGGTACAGTTGAATATATATGCCCATTGATAATTAGTTCTGGGCATAATTCCCAAAATAGTGTTAATAATAAATTTTTGATGGCTTCACCATCTGGATCCGTGAAAATCTAATGTTTCCATTAGCACTGACTATTTCTTACTTGGTAAAATACCAAGGATACCATTTCGGATTGCGTACCAATTAGCAACCCTACTCCTCCGATCCGAGGATAGTCGATACAGGTTCACCATTTAATTCCCAGCGTTTTAACTACTTTTTATATATAGGTACTTCACGATAAATACTTTCAGGACGCACATCACCAGTCAAGATTTTTTCAAATGTTCGTCTTTTCATGATTGGTCCGCGATCTTCTAACAGTTTATCATAGGCCTCTGTGCGAGTGTGGTTTATGTAATAGGTCCGATATTTTAAAACTTCTTCTTTTGATAATAGCGATTTATTTTTTACTTGTTCAGACACATAAAATTGCTTATTCTCTTCTGTATAAACTTCTGGCATTATATGTGCCCATGAACGGCCTTGCCATACTGCTTGAAACTGTGATTTTGAAATTTTATTTTGGAAATATGTTTCAAATATATATTTAGGTTGCTCATGCTTAGCATAACATTCACGAACAAATATAACTTCTTTTTCTGTTAGTAGAGCACGACCATTGCCTTCACCTTGAGAATTATTATATCCACCAAACTATGTATTATATCCATCAATGGCAGAATTATATTGAGCAATATATGCTCTTTCTTTTTCATCTAACTCTTCTAACGAGCATTCTTCAATAATTTCAAAATCAAAATTATCTTTACCTAATACATTAATATAGTCATCAATTGTAACTGAACGCACTTGTTGATGTTCTTTTAGCCGACGTTCAACATCATTTGACTATCCTATATATATTTTTCCATTTTCTTTATTAGTAATTTTATAAATCCCAACCATAACATTTTTCTCCTTTATATTTTAATATAGTTGAGATGGAAATTAAATAGCGTTTCCCACGAGATTTCCATGCCTTATTCAGGTTTAGGATCCCTCGTTAGCAAAAATATTTCTCCATCCGTATCTTTATGAAATCCGGACTAGGATGGTTAACTATTTTTACCCAAGTGGTCAACTTGAAAAGTATTACACAGCCAATCTTTTAAAATTAGCATCCGCAGCCATCATGATACTATGATATCGTAGCTTTTTCGGGTCATAAATCAATTTTACAGTTTTTGCGTCAAAATCCAAACCAAGTGCTTTAATTATATTAACAACCTCTTGATTTGCTAATAGTTTTTCACTAGTTGATTTTCTAGCACTAATAATCTTACCTCGAATTGGAAATACTGCTTGTATTTCAGAATTACGAGCTTCAACAAGACCCGTAGCGGCGCTATCGCCTTCCGCTATATAGAGTTCACACCTAGACCTATCTTTACTCCAACAGTCTACCAATTTAGTGGGCAAATTTAAAAACGCTTTTTTCTTTTTCGGTTCCGCGCCACGTATCGCTTCTTTAGCTTTTCTTGCTGCTTCTCTTGCTTTACGAGCATTTAATGCCTTTTCTGCTATTGCTTTTGTTTCTTTTTCATTAATATTTAACCAGCTCTCAAATGCTTCAATGAACGGCTCAATATATGGTTTCATGTCCAACTTGGTTATCCGGGATTTTACCTGCGCGTCATAGCCGACACCAGGCGAGGTAATATTAAATACTAGATACATACCTTCTTGTATATCATCGCCAGTTAGATTTGCTTCTTTGTCTTTGAGTATTTTTTTATCTCGTAACCATTTATTAAATGAACGAGTAATACAAGTTTTAATCTGTGTAATATGCGGACCTGCTTCAGTGAGTCCAGTATTAACATAGGGAACTATAGTTGACGAATAGTGGTTGGTATAGGTAATAACTGCTTCAATTTTAGTTTTATCTTTTGCCCATTTCAAATCAAAACGATTTTTAATTATTTCATCTTTGCCAACAGCTTCATCAACTAAATCATTTAACCCATTAGTTGAGCAATAAACTTCTTTCTCGCCGTTATATGTTAATTCAATAGCAAGGCCTGGACACAAACAAGCCGTTGTTTTAAACAGCTTACGAACCTTGTCTATTTCAACTTCGGTATGGGTAAAAAATTCTTCATTTGGTTTCCATAATACAGATGTGCCATGCACATTGTTGTTATTTTTTATTGTGGACACACTTCGCTTACTAAAAACGCCTTCTGTAAATAGAATTTTCTCTTCTACTCCATCTCGCTGAGTTGACACTTCAAGCCAATGAGAAAGATAAGTAGCAATTTTACATCCAATACCAAACGAACCGAGCGATGTGCCTTCATACACACCATCTTCATGATACTTACCACTAGTATTGAGCACAGAAAATGCCGCTTCAAGAACAGTTTTTCCATCATCTCTCATTAAATTAGGAATAAAACCTTGCCCATTATCAGATACTCTAACAATATCATCGTTTATATTAACTTCAATTATATTGCCATTACCTAACCTATATTCATCTATTGCATTAGAAATAATTTCTACCAATAACTGAGTAGAATATGTGCAATCACCTGCATATACTTGAGGTCTGAGTCGCGTAAACTCAAGCGGCGACAATGATTCAATACTATCCTCTTTATATAGCTTTTTTATTTCAGCCATATTTCTCCATTACCTCCGATACTGACATTTTTCCTGTGGCCAATTGGTCTGCTAATTCATTACCTAGCGTTCCATTATGCCCACGGACATATCTTAAATCAATTTCATAACCTTTATCTATATATTCTATATATTCTTTAACCAAATCTAAATTTTCAGGGGTTTTATTGTCTGATTTAATCCAATTATTAACTCGCCATTTAAATCCCCAATCATTAAATGTATTAACACAATAACGAGAATCAGAATAGACAATTATAGGTTGAGCAAATCCTTCATCTACTTTACCAAAATTCTTAATTGCATGTAATATCGCTTTCATTTCCATTCTATTATTAGTTGTTATCTCTTCGCGCTCCTAATACGCATAAACAACCTTGGCGCCGCTCAGCCCAATGATGCCATAACCACCGGCGCCACTTCCTAAACAGCTTCCATCTGTGTATAGGACTTCAACTTTTTTCATTATCACACCCCTCTATTTTAATTTTATTTGCCACCTTATCTATTCTATGTATATATTATATCATATTTTTTGAAAAAAATCAATTAAAAAAGCAAAAAACGGATATGGTTAATAACCATATCCGTTATTATTTATATATCAGGATAATTTCCATTAGGATCATCTACTGTGGTGTTAGAATCACTCAAATTTGGACTGGCATTATCTAGTGCCCTCATGACTGATTCATATTTTATACCATCTTTACAATTTTCAACCAAGGCTTTTTTATAATAATATACCTAGCTAACTCCATAGGCGGCCCATGGTAATGCACATAATGAAGCTAGCCAAGGAATAGTTCCAAGATAGCCTAAAATGATACATAGATATGCTAGACCCAATAGCGCCAAGGTTGTTATCCAAATTAATGCTGACTCTTGGATTAGAAGCCATTTAGAAAATTCTTGATTTTTTTTATTTCTCTTTTTCTTTTTATTATCTTTTTTCATAATTATTTTATAAATTTATCATACATGCGTTTTAGCACAACAATAAATTGTTCACGAGTTAATAAGCCTTTTGGCATTTGGTTTCCAGTTTCATTGCCCTGTAATAAACCAGTGCTTTTGCCCCAAGCCAATGCATCCTGAGCATAATTAGCCGCACCTTTTTGATTTAAACTTTCTAACCAGTTATTGGCTAGCTCATTAAATTTTTCTTGAGTCATGTCTTCATCCTCCATTTCTTCTAATTTAGAATTAACTTCTTTTACAATTTGTGGATGCAAATTGTAAATATAATTACCTGGGCAAGATTTATAGGCAAACCAACGATGAACCGCCATATTCTATTCAGCCACATTACCCACCAAATTTTTATTACCTTGCCATTTTAAACGCACAATTCCATTACGTTTACAAATATCGGTAAGTAATTTAATTAGTGATTTATATACTTTATCATTAATTTTATATGGCGCATATGCATCACACGCGCACTCAATAGATATTGCACGACGATCAATGTCCGCACCAGATATGCCATTTACACGAATAGGATTACCATTTCGATCAACGCCACCAGAACACCAGGCGCGATCTTTTTCTTCAACATACATACCTATACGACCATCATACCCAATACCATAGTTAGATGAGGCGCCAACACTAGATTGGGCAAAACGGCTACCAAGAGCTTCAATAGATGCCTATCCTACAACACAATGTATAATTACCATATCAATCTTATGACCATTACGGCCAGACCTATTTGGACTAATACGAGTGTAATTTACTAATGGGCTATTACTCATACCATTTTCTCCTTTCCTAATTTTTTATATTAAAAATGCAGGGGGCTTTATAGCCCCTCTGCAATTTTTGCAATTTTAGAGCGATGAATATAGCGCAACTCAACCTCGCCATATATATCGGCACCACGAAATATTTTTGATGCTCGACGCATACCATTTTGGCGACCAGCGAATGCGGGATCGTCAACCTGATCACTATAGTCGCCATCTATAATACAAATACTATCTTCACCAATACGTTGCAAAACAAGCTTCATGAGATATATATCCAAATTTTGGGCTTCAGAAATATATACGCCCGCTTTCATGTCAGATGTATCTACGCCACGGCAATCGGCTAATGGCATAAGAACCAAGCGCTCATCCTCAAGCAAACGCTCTACCGCCATACGACTACCTAATTTTGTGATTAGTAGGTTGCCAATCTGAGAATCCAACAGCTTGGTGTCTCTCTCACCGGGGTAAAATCCGAGCCTAGCAGCATTCTTTGCAGCAACAGTATTACAGAAAATAATTATTTTATTAATACGACCTTTATCTAATTGGCTAAATAAATAAGAGAGTGCAAGAATGCTCTTTCCCGAACCTGGTAAGCCTTTAATCATTGTTATTTGATTATTTTTTAAGCTATCCATTGCCAAATATTGATACGGGTCATTCTTTATAGGTTTAATATCGCCAAATGCCATAGATGAAAATACATATGAACCTACATGGCGATAGCCATCACCGGTCCAACACACTTGGTCTATTAAATCTTTTTCACTATTATATAAATTAAGATATTCATTTATTTCAAGGTTATAAGTATTTTCATATGGATGTTCATAGAAATAGGCAAGTTCATCGTCAGTAAATATTCGATCAACATATCCCGAATAATCATCTTTACGCTCCTCAACCATTTGTATACTATCATCGCCAAAAAATAAGTTGGCAATATTAAATAACGCTAAATCATTAGTAATAAATACGGTTTCATCAGGATGAACTCTTGTATCATAATCTAATGCGGTCGCCAAAATTTTTAAATCAGGCGTGATAGATAATTGTTTACCATCTACATACCATAACATAGATTCATTAAAAATCCAAACCTCATATTTATCCCTATTGGTTGCTAATTTACGCAACAGGACGCGGGCATCATGTTTAACATTTTCGTCCTTGTTAGCTGACGTCTTGATATGTTCTAGCTCTTCTAAGGTGATAGATGAAATAACTACATTTTCTGGTGTTGTAAATAAATCATCAACCCTCAACAATAAGCTGCACGTATCATAGAAATTATAAGTCGCCAAATAATTCACTCCTTTTCGGAATCTTTTTCTATTATATTATAAAAATTATAATAAATTATTTAACTATTTTTGTCCGATTCGGGATAATCAAATAATAGCTCCTCACTTGTTTCCGCTTGTTTAATCTGGCGACCAATACGTGTTTTTTTATAAAACTCATCTTTTTTATCAATATAATCTTTCAAATTTTTACGTTCATCAATTATTATTTCATTAATTGTTTCTAAATCAAATTCATACATGCGAATATGTCTTTGTAATTTTGAATTTTCATAACTTTTAGGATTGAAATGGGTGCTATGTTTCATTGTGTAATATAATTGTTTAAGAGCTTTAAGGGCTGGTTTAAGTTCCATATCTCTAACATATTTAAGATAATCTATTGTAGCGCGGCGGTATGCGATTTCCATACCGGTCTTTTCGCTCATCATATCTTTATCCTCTTCATGACACATGGCGACGCCACAAAATGTTTGATTTTTATATTTAATTATACAACTAGCTACCCCTTCTTCAGGGTCCCAATTGAATATAGGTTCTTGTTTCATAATACAATACGCTCCTTAATTTATTTCTTTTATGTTAGTATTGTATCATATTTTTTTATAAAACGCAACTCATTCCTAACTTTTTAGGCAAAAATTTACCTAATGCGAAATTTAGCCAACAACGGCTCTCATGGCGCCGACGAATAAAAAAATAGCTAACCAATTAGGTTAGCTATTAATTGCAACATATTCTTTTACTTCTTGAATGATATCATCTAGTAGGCAAGGATAGCACTGGTGCGCATCTAGCTCTACATGATAAATAATACCTTTGTCCATGTCTTGCATCGGATCAGTGTAATGACTATGTCCACACAGGTTCCAAGTGCATCCTTTCAAACCTCGCTTATTGTCATCCCAATTAGCGGTCAGAGTAGGGTAATGAGATAGATAAAATCTATATTTGCCATATTTCAAAACATCAGCATATTTTGTGGCGCCGAGCCTTTCCGCCCGTGCATCAGTGCAATGATTACCTCGAATAAAATGAATTGTTCCATTAAGATTATCGACCCATTCAAGATTTTCAAGACCACCCATCGCCACGTCACCCAAATGATAGACCGTATCTTCTGGCGCGACCACGCTATTCCAACGCTTTACAATTTCAATATTCATCTCGTCAACTGAATTAAAACCACGAGCACCCCAAATAAATTCTTTATCGTGGCTAACCGAAATGAGTATCACTAGTAATCCAAATCTTACTCATTTCCTTCATCATCCCCTTCCTCAATTATAATTATATTACCTAGCTCTACGGCTTTGGCAATTATGGCCTCTGCTACATCACTAAAACTATAATAATCATCATAGTTATATGGCACACCGGCATCGACGCACCAATCTCGGGCTACCTCATCATGGGATGCACCATACCATTCCCAATTATCAACTCCATCGCGCTGCAACATATCACACTGCATCTCACAGCCTATCAATTTTATATATTCTTCATACGGGACAGCAACATACATTTATATTTATCTCCTTTTCAATATTTCCTTGTGCATCTACGCGCCAAATTTCAGTATACAAATGCTTTTCGTTAAATGTTGGAATTTGAAATGTGTTCATCATTCTACGAATCGCTTTAATAGGAACATTTGCTAGGCTGGTTCTTTTTGCATTGCGTTCACAACAAACTGCAAAACAAACATCAAAATAAACAACTTTAATTTCAAAATAAGGCAAGGTTGGCACTACCAATAGATTCAAGATTTTATTTCTTGATGCCTCATTGAGATGCGTGGCGTCGAGGTAGACATTTTTAATTTCTTTGTTCAAAATCGCCATCTGCGCCGCCTTTACATACTGGCGCCACACTTCATCCTCTTGGCCAAAATAATCATCTTTATCAGTTATAAGCGAGAAACGAATTTCATCTCTTGAAATTACTACACTATTGGGTAATTTATTTTGCTCGAGCCAAGTGCTTTTACCGCTGCCTGGAACTCCGCACAATAGCCAAACTGTCTTCTTTGTAATCGCCATTTAAAAACGCCTCCTTAAACTCAAATACCTCAGCATCAGATGCACATTCAACACACTGTCGTGTTACTCTACAGGTGGGACAATATAAATCTTTTCGATGTCCTTTACTATGAAAATGACTGCGCTGGCGCGGTAGGTCAAATGTCTTTTCGCCACAAACTGGACAATAAAAACTATGCATTTCAAACTGATTAATCTTTGGCATCTTCTTTTACCTCAATCGTCCAAATATCTCCTCGCTGGTCAATAACTTTATAATTATTATAAAATTCAGTCATAGAAACTGATTTATCTACTATAACCTCATATCTTGTAGTATTTTCAATAGTATCATAAAAATATTTATCAGGCTGAGTATTAATATAAATAAAAGTGCCAATTACACCTAACACAGCTAGACCAATAAAAATTATATTAATAAATTCTGACAAATCATAAATATACCAATCTATTATATTAACTATAATAAAAATCCCCATTGCAATATATAAAGGCCACAATGCTCCAAAAAGTCTGCCCAAATTAAGTATCGTCACCTTATTGACATACATATTTAAAATTGTTATGCCATCAATCATATTCTAACCTCCGAATCATACACTATAGTTAGAAACCAACCCGCTGGGTCTGTCGGTGCTACATCTATATTAATTATCTTTCTTTTGGTATAATTATCTTGCCAATGCCATAAATATTCATTAATAGCTTGCCCATTAGCATGACACGATATATCAACCTGTATCATTAGTATCAACCCTCTCTATAATAATAATATTTAATATTATCTATAATATCATAATCAACTAAACCACGACGTAATAGTGATGTCATACTACCATTAATAGCTCTATTGGATGTATTAAATATTTCAGCTAATGTAGTGGCATCATAGGCAACGTGGCGCTGGGCGCTCAACCACTCCTCAAGCTGGGGTGCTAGCTTCTCCACGTCTGGCGGCGCCACATCTACATTCATTAATGCGCCATGAATAACAATATACAAATGTTTAATCATGATATATAAAACTATTGGCAATAGACATGAGCTAATAATTGATATTATCATTTTATTTCTCCTTTTTTCTTTATATTAATATTATATCATATTTTTAATATAAAATCAAATAGGGAATACCAATTTAGGTATTCCCTTATTATTAATCTCTCTTTTTTACTTCAAATGGTGAGTCACTATAATATTTACTATAATTTCTAACCTCTTGGAATTCATTACAATGAGTAGTTGCAATTGCTTGAGCAAATCGTTTATCGCCTTCTACAATTAACCAATCCTTAGCGATTCTCTGCTTCTGCTCTACATCATCATAATAGCCATAACGTAAACTACCCTGAAACTCATTGGGAACGTTGGTCTTGTCTATCATATCACTATTGATATGACGTTTCTCAACTTCCGACTCCATAGGCCCAAGTCCATGACGCGTCAAGTAGGAACGAGTTGTATAACACACTTCAGCATTAAAATCTTCATAGTCAGCAATCAAGCGATACGGGTTGGTGAGTCCAGTAGATGAGGTAGTGTGCCATTCATTATCAACATCCATATCAAGACCAAGGCCCTGACCATTCTCAAAAATGAGATAATTATGGTGGCGCCACACATCATCCATTGTTACTATTGGAACTTGCTGATAAAATACATGTAATTCATAATTAAAATTAGATTCTAGGTTTCTACGCCTAATGGAATTAGGCTCAAAATATTCCTTGTATTGAGGCAACGCATCTATTTCAATACCAAACTGCGCTGCACGATATACTACCCAATTCCACTGGTCTCGCATCATAGTAATATAGAATTTATCATTGTCAAGAAAATCCTTAATAGTATATGCTATCTCAGGACGCTGATCAATTCTATCAGTGGCGCTCCATGATCCATAACCGCATGAACCATGCTCGCGTTCACCATACTGATATGCTATCCAATCTTCTATCATGTGGTCAATCAACATATCATAGGGCGTGATTACTACACAATTAGGATGACAATAGCAATTACCAGTAGTCAAACCAAGTTCCTTAAACTCCCTATAAAATTCCATGGGATGGACAAGAAATGAGTCTGCAAAATAGGTAGGCACACCTTCTTTGGTATTACAACCAAAATGATGGAATACGTGGCGCGACTCAGGATTATAATCTACGGTATGACCACGCTGAGCGGTGCCATTATGAAAAACTGTAATAGGAGATTTGCCTTCTTCAAGAGCCTTGAGGCCAAAATAATGACTCATTAACCCCTTGCCTTCATCGCCAAAATTAGCGCCAATTACTATCTTTACTTCATGCTCCATAATAGCACCGCCCTTTCTATATTACCAACTTACTTCTTCTTCATTTGTATTAATTATAAATGGATTATTAATGCGTCCAACAGCATGCTCAGTGATAATACTAATAATTGTATCGGCAAGACTTTCAAGGTTAGATACACGATAATGGTCTTCGCCAATTATATTAGTCCAACTTTTATCTACTGCATCCTGCTGATTATTCCATTTATAGGAGGAACGAGAATCATCTACTGAGATGTGATATATGTCATATTTGTCGCATACTTCCTTATACAGGTCATCAGTTTCAATATTGGCCTGAACAGTATCACCTGCAAATGAATGTATTCCATCCATAGAAAGATAGGGATTAATCTGCTCATCACCAAGAGTAATTATCAAACCCTTGGCGCCACGATTCCAACAGTCCAGCTTAGCGTGGCGCAAACCCATATACCAAGCCATAGTATATGACTCATACTGATTACCACCACCGCCACCTTCAAAATAAACTTTATCAAGCTGTTCAGCAATGCGCACATCAGACTCAAACTGAGACATCTGAATAGGTGCATAATCATAAGCAAGATCGCCGATAGCCATGACACAAAATTCAGGATCAGTTATTGCATCGTTCGCATAAATAGATGACATAATTTCGCCCAACTTTTTACCAGCTTCAGTAGCGGCTGAACCCATTGAACCAGTTACGTCTAGTGCTAGAATAATAGGATAACTATTAGGATGTTCATCACTATCGAGGCATTCACGAATCTTGCCCTTGGCATCCAGAACATCTGCGAGTGAACGACTACGATAGAAATCCTGCGTTGTAAAATTAGTTGTAGATATTGAATCTGCGGATACATTATAAGTTGCTTTAGTATAGGTATTATACGCGCAAGTTGTCCAAGTGCCAGAACCCATTATTACTCCTCCTCGTCACCAGTGGCGCCGAAATCAAATGCGCCATCAAACAAATCCTCAAGACCATTATCACCCATCATCATAAACATCATGGGATTCATGCCGCTATTGGCGCCGGTGCCGCCAAACATCTGACTCATCATCATCATTTTCATCATGGAATTCATAGACTTATCGCTCTTGCCCAGATTCATAAACGGACTAAAAATTTTGCCATAGCAATAGGTCTTACCCATGAATACGTGATGCTCGGGAACCACCTGAACAATAGTGCTATCCTCATAGTTAAATGCGGAAATCATATCATTCTCAACCTTAATAACACAATGAGGTCGGCCATTCACCAGAATAACGTCGCCACGCTCCACCTTAAAAGTAGGAACTACCCAAAAACAACCATCGGCGTCAAATCCAAAATTACTGCAATTGGTCAACTTATTATGCTCAAGGTCATAGGTCTTAAAACCAGTAGTGGTCTTAATAGCAAGCTGACCATTCATACCAAGCTTACACATACCCTTGGCGACGGGCTTAAAACATCCATTAAACATATTATCAAATCCAAACATTTAAAATATCCTCCTTTATTTCTTATATATACATTATATCATATTTTTTAAATAAAATCAATTTAAGGATTTTAGCCAAGCATTAGTTAGTCCGCACAGCTTTTTTCTTCCTTTGCAATCGCACCAATCTCGCTCAGGAGTTGCCCAACAATGACCCATACCGGTATAGGCATTAAAATGGTATGCATCACATGGGATTTCATCTATAGGATCTATATTAGTAAGAAAATCATATACATCGCCCCAATTTTCAATTTTTGGGTGAGAACCATCTTCTAATGTAATTTGTTCTTGTTCATATCCAGCTAACCAATCATTCTCATAACAGAAATACTCTAGCCAATGAGATTCGTCTTTAAAGTCTTCAGTGAGAATATCAATTATAATATCTTGATAATCAGCCAAATAAAAAGATCCAAAACCACTACCACAAAGATCGTGTAATGCAATATCTAAATTATCTTGTTTAGTTCTAAGCTTATCAAGCTGATTCATTACATTAATAAAATGACTTTTACTAATCATTATTTTTACCCTCCCAATCACACCATATACAATCTGTGGCGCCGGGCGCTAGGAGCGCGCCACAACATGGACAAAATATATTTATTTGTTCTACTGGAACTAAATGAGTAATACGTTCTATTGTTTCTCTTTCTATTTCATAGGCCATTTGAGCTTCTATCAAATTCATTAAATTTTCTAAATCAATTCTACCACTATTATATTGATTAGTATAATAACCGAATGGTATTCTACTCATAAATAATCCTCCGATACAAAATAGTTGCCATACCAATAGCATTTCTCTTCGGTTTCTTTATGGGGCGCGCCACAAGACGGGCATTTGAGTTGTCTATTAGTATATCGTTTGGTTTGGACTTCAGGAACAATATTATTTTTTGCAAGCTTAACCCAAGTTTTGTCAGTATTGAAAATATAAAATTCATTGGTATCAGTAGTATAATAGACACTACCTGGTAAGGCCTTAATTGTATTTAGTTTATAAAATGTTGTGTTACCGAAATAAATCATTTATAATTTTCACTCTTTTTGATATTAATAATTCATTTGCTGTTCCTATATCTGACGCCAAATCTGAATCATTATCAAATATTACTTTGAGTGGCTTAATGCCGCCAATAGGAATGAGATAGATGGTAGAATCATCGAGATTTTTTATTACTTCTACATTGATTTTTTCCATTATCATTTTTCACCAATATTTCAAAATATTCGTCTTTATTTGAACTAGCCATAATTTCTCTACTGGTTATCACAGTGCCAGTATACCAATTTTTAGCGGTATCAGTATTGATTTGTATGCTCTTGAGGTCGAGCGACATTTTGGGAATGTGGATTTCAACTTTTGGATTAACTTCATCCACTCCCCAATAGTCAATGTATAAACGCCCATCCTTTCGATATACATGGGCACGAGTGCATTTAATAGAACTTGGCTCATTAGGCATCTTCAGAAACCTCCTCGGCTTCCTCCATATCAGGTGCCTCCGCAGACTCCTTAATCAGGCCTTCGAGCATCTTAAATGAATAATTTTTATATTTATAGGCACAGAACTTAGGACGATTAATAATGCGAACTACCACACCCTCGCGCACATGAGTCTTGCCAATGGGGTCAGGACCATCATAATACTGCTCAGCCACTCCCATAACATATTCGCCAGCGGTCAGTGCCGTTGAATCTAACCACTCCTCATCGGGGATAAATTCATGGACAAATTCAGGAACGCACTTGACACCCATCTGTTCACAGCGATAACGCATAAAATCAGGCGAATATTCTACAACATCACCATCTTCGTTGGTCATAGTCATACGATACACATACAAGTCAGACTGAGGTGCATCACTACCATCAGATGAACAACCATAACTAAACACGGTCTCTTCGCCATACTGCTTCACAAAATCCTTATCAAGCTTCTTATTATTACCCTTACCCATGATTGAGGTGCCAGTATCAGTGAAACCAACTACTTCAAAATAAATTTCCTCGCCCTTCAGTAACTTACCAACAAACTTATCATGATGCTGCTTACGGAACGCATTGCTGCCATAAAAACCACCATCCCAATCATCTAGAACAGTGCGTCGAGTGCCGGATATATAATCCCAATCATAGACAGGCATTGCACTTTCAAGTGCATGCTCAGCAATTTTACGAGTCCAAGAACCAATATTTTTACCACTTAACATTGCATCAAGTGCATACTGATATATACGATTAATTGCTCTATATCCTTTTAATACAGGTAAATAACCAGTGCGCTGAGAGGTGCCATGCATCTTCAAGGTAATCTCAATTTCATCGCCGGGCTTAAATGCACCAAGATTATATGCAAGCTGTTCGGTATCTGCATGCTCAGTAAAGAGCGGCGCCACAGGTGCATGCTTCTTACGAGTCTTGTTACCCTTGCCCTTAGCGCTGTTGCTTCTGGTGCGACCACGAGGAATATACTTCTTACAAATCTCATGTCCATTAACTATAGTAATAGTATCACCAATATTAATATCATCAAGATTTACACCAGTATATTCAAGGCAAGAAATAGACATAAATATACCGTCCGATCTCTCGCCGCGCAACTTAATGGGCTTAATATTACGCTTATCAGGATCAAGATAACCAGTGTCCGGCGTGCCATCAGGCTTCTTGCGACAAAGATGGTTCGCCACACAAAATTCCTCACTCAACTGCAAATCTGAGGGGAAATAAATACCAATCTCGCCCTTAACTATATCAAGTCCTACACAGGTATCATTGCCGAAAAAAGTAGCGATCTGTAGCCTATCGGCATTAGTATGCGGACGCAAATTATCAACTTTTACACAATATCCACAATGCATGCTCATATAAATTCCTCCTTATTTACTCTATACTTGCCACCATAGCGATTTTATGCCCGTAGCACTGAGTAATACCACCATGGCCGGCTAATTTATTTTTAATTCTTGTGGCGCAAGCTGCTGGTGTGAGCTGCACATTCTTAGAAATACTTTTGTCTGTTTTATACAGATAATCTACATAATTATTAATATTACTAAAACGTTTACCACTGTCACAATCAATATAATACACCTGATGCTTTATTGTTTCTTTGGTTTTTATTAATGCAACTTCCTTTTCAACAAGTAAATCATCAGCGGCGCGTTTATGATTTTCTTTTTCCGCTACCCATTCAAGGTTACGAATATCATTATTTCGCTTATTATGATCCAAATGGTCTACTGTCATTTCTTCTGGATTAGAAATAGGGTGCCATGTTTCCATAACAAGACGATGAACAAATATGGCCTTTTTAGTTGCCACTCTAACAGCTAAATACCCTGTGCTAGTAGTTTTAATCTTTAGAGCTTTTCCATTAATATCTTTTACTCGTCCCCTATTAGATACGAATACTCGATATTTTCTATTCCATTTCCATCGCTCAATATTAATCGTAATAGTTGGTAAAATAAAATTCACAGTATCAATTCCTTTCCTTCTTTATATATATATTATATCATATTTTTAATAAAAAATCAAATAAGGATGCTATTGCTAGCATCCTTAATCATCAATCACAATACAATTTACTTTTCCTGAATATGCTGTGCAAGCATCTATCGCTATAATACCATCAGCATAATATGGCTCAAAATTAGAATTTTCATTAACACCTGGATTATAATCATCAGGATTATCTAGCCAGTGACCATATGAACAATGCCAATGACCACAAACAATAGTCTTATTAGGCTCGATTACCCCTTCTTTGGCGCAGTCTATTCCGTTGCGCCAACGAGCTTGCTTCCAGTCGCGTATATCCAAGTCGCGCCAAAACTCATTATAAATAAAAGCATGCTCCATTACATGTTTGCTGGCGCCACGATTCCAACAAGGAATCCATCCATGGACAAATATGTAATGCTCGGTTTCATAGTAATCTACCATTTGGTCAAGTAGTGGTGTGATTTTGGCGAGCGCTATATTAGCTCTATGTTCAAATGACCAAGGTTTATCTACCCCAGTAAGGTCAAATACGGTTTGGGCGGTTCCATTGCTATAATCATGCATCCAAGGCTCGCCACGTCGGCACATATCCTCAAACAAATCTTCATGGTTGCCACGAATGAGAATTTTACGAGGAACCTCACAATTTAAATATCGTATTAATTCTATAGGTTGGCGCCCACGATCAAATAAATCACCGCAAATAACCAACGTATGATTTTCATTAGTTGGATCAAATCCTGCTTCATCTATTGCCTTTTTAAACTCATTAAAAAAACCATGTATATCAGATACAACGAAATATTTCATTTATTATCACCGCTTTTCTATTAATTGTTTTATCTCCATTGGTCGTAATACCGCGTTAATAAAATCTTCATTAACTTCTGAACTTACTTCAATCAAGTTAGCTCTACATCCTCTACTGGATTCATTTGCCGCTACAAATTTGATAACACTACCATTAAAAAATTCAATGAAACAATTACCCGATTTTGCTGTATGTATACGATTAACATTTATTGCTAATGATGGAATATAATCCACTATTTGATCTATTATATCTCTCCACTCATCTCGAGATTTAGGACAAATAATTACATGATAATTAGGTAATTCAAGGCAAATATTAACCGCATAACGCAAAGCGGCATTAGATAAATATATCATGATTTATCCTCCTTTATGGTATTATCTTTACACCTTATGCACATAAGATATAGCACTTTTTTACTCTTTTTAGTACAATAATATTTATATGTGGGATGACCATAAATATCTTTACCAGTCACTTCTTCTATTTTGAAATACTTACAACATATTTCATCCATTATTTATCCATCCTTTAAATGTTCTCAGAAATCATTTATTTTCACGAAATCCTCTATTAATACAAATTTGTCTCTCATAAAATGCCCAAAACCGATGCATTTTGCGCCCCGATCTGGGTCATCATTAAAAACGAGTCTACAGGGAACATTTTTGATATTGGTTAATCTTATTCCATCTTCTTGGGATAAATCAAATAGCTCAACAAATGCTTTAATTAAAAACCCAAGAGATTTGGTATTATTATAAGTACCCATCAAATGCGTATCAGCACAAATAATTTCAAAGCAAGGGCAATTTCCAAAATGAGCAATTATATCTATATCAATAGATTTAATCATATTATTTGCAATATAACAACCTGAACTTTTTAAATCTTGTTCAGTTTTAATAACTTCATTAAAATTCATTAAATATTATTTCTCCTCCAATACCCAAATGTTACCGCGCTGTTCTATAACATTATAATTTTCAACTATTTTATTATAAGATACAGAATCATCAATAATACACTCATACCGATATTCACCAGTTTTAATAATACCACTGAAAATTGCACAAATAACAATAGTGAGTAAACTAACAATAAGAGAAAACATAGTTACCCAAACAGGCCAGTCAAGAATCATAGATACATAAAATACAATTAGTCCAGCAACAAATATTATGAATACCAATACTAATGTCCACGAAGGCAAACCAGTGATTTCTATTTTATTTAATACAGTTATTCCTTCTATCATTTTTTATTCTCCTTTATGTAAATCTTCATAGAACCATTTCAGGAATGTGTCAATTTGATCTGCCTCTGCTTCTATTCTCGATGCCTCATCAATGAGTGCTTGTGCATCCCAATATCTTTCTTGCTTAAAATCTTCAAGCTGTTTATAAGTAGCACTTTCAATCTCAGGATATCTGTCCAACAGGTCACACAAGTCTTCTTTCTGCCACCATCTTATCATATCACTACTATTAATTAGTTCTTTAACCGTCATTACCATAAATCCTCCGAAAACAATTCACAAGCTTTAAAATCATCTGCTTCACGAATGTCAATTATCTGCCCAGCCAAAACCGCATAATCGTAGGCTTTATATCTGTTATAGAAATTATTTTCCTCATCAAGAAAACCTTCTATGGTGCGCGACTTATCTATCTTATATGGAGATAAAAACTGACTAATAATCCAATAGGCATCACTGTGGCGATGACAGGGTATGGTATACTTTTTACCGGTCTTATCAAACATTATTACGCAAGCTTTAGTTATCAAGATTCACAATCTCCTCTGCTAATTCATCACAAACCTGGCGCGCCACACTCCAATTCATTGCTTTTCTATGACAATCTTCACAATGATAATAAAAATTATCCATGTCATCATATCTACAATTATCACAATAAATATTATCAAATGTCTTATAAATAAGATCACTTATTGCTTCTTTATACTTTTGGACTGGAACTACTTCAATATATGAGGAACATGTCTCATTGCATAATTCACAATGCAACTCTTGATCACATATATGCATATTTTTATCCTCCTCTACCTTATATAAATATTATAACATATTTTTTTATAAAAATCAAAATAGGAACACCAATCTAGGTGTTCCTATTACATATTTAGACTTCAGATTTCTTATGCATCTTGGCGTAACCAATAAAACCAAGAACAATGGCGGGAATATAATACATTCCCCAGAGGAACATGAGTATAATAGAGACACACTCACAAATCAATCCAGCAAGAACCAGACCTCGCTTATAAACGCAACCACCAATAGTATGCAATACAGTTCCAATACCACCAACTACTACACACGGCATAACAATTGCCATACCCAAAGCAGTGCCAGCTACCTCAGCATCATCATTACTATTGAGTCCTTGCGAACCAGTTCCTAAAGCAACAATCATAATAATGAGGCACAAAATAGCCAATGCCACACTAATAATTAGACAAACATTTTTAGATTTAAACATTATATATCTCCTTAAATAAAATAATTAACTAAATAAAAAATGCCCTATATAGATTATTATGTAATTCTATATAAGGCAAAAAGAAAGGAATAAGATATAATCAGGTTAATGGTGCGCTCGGCGGGATTTGAACCTGCAACTCAAATACTGTATTTTGTATTAAACTATGTATCCATTTTTTATTTTTTCAACTGTGTTTATGATAAATAGAATTAAGATTCTTCATTATAATATTTCCATTTGTATTTTGCTGCGGTTTTTCTTTTTCCTAAACACACTTCAGTAATGTGCTATTTTATAGTTGTTAATTTACAACCAGTTAACTGATTTTCAACCATATATTTAGCCGCAGCATTAACAGAAGGAAAAGCTCTTAAAAAATTATTTTTTAAATCGTACATATTAACAATTTTTCCATATTTTTTCTATACAACATCTGAAGAAGCCATAATAGGAATATTATTGGCATGTAAAATATTAGAAACGGAATCAGCAGAAACTCCTAATTTTATAGCAGTTTCTTTAACAGATTGAATTTCTTTATAAGAAGCAATTATTAAATCATAATCAAAATATCTTTTTCCATCTCCGCCAAGTGTTGCATTATAGCCATTTTTAAAAGAACACTTTTGCTCAATCCAATACATTTCTCTTTCTTCTGGATGATCAGTTTCTTCTATTAGTTCAATATGAAAATATTCAACACCATATTTTCGCATTGCCGCATACAATGGACGTTTTTCATTACGCTCTCTAAAAGCATCTTTACAATGCTCTTTAAATCTTTTTCAATAGAAAATTCTGTTTTACCTATATAAACTTTCTAGTTGATATCATTTGTGATTTGATAGATGTATGCCATAAAAACTTAAATGACTCCTCTCTTTTTAATTAAGCAATTAGTAAAAAACAGTTGCGCCACGAGAAGGCTTGCTTATGCAACCGAGCTGAGTAACAGAATCGAACTGTTGTCTGAAGCTTACAAAACTACAGCTCTACCATTGAGCTAACTCAGCATATAAAAGGGATTTCCATTTCTGAAAATCCCAAACAATTAATAGGGGAAAATAATTGTTGAAAGGTAAATTATTACCTTATGTTTATATTATAACAAAAATTTTTTATTTTGTCAATTATTCTGCATGACGCTTAATATGACATTTTTTACAAAGCATTACACCATTAGTGAGTTCAGTGATACCGCCACTATACCACGGAACAATATGATGAGCGTGCATATCGGCCTTGATAAAATGCTCTCCGCAATCAGGGCATATACCCTTCTGACGATTATACAAGGTAGTTCGCTGAGCCTCACTAAAAGCTCTATGCTTGAGCAGATTTTCATCTCGTGTAATACAATATTCTACAATTTTGCCTACCGATGCATCAAGTTCCTTAGATGCCTTAAATTCAATCAGCTCATTAAATTTATTAACAATTTCTTCAGAATCAAATTCTTCATCATGATATTTATTATAAAGATGACCCCAATTAAGACTTGCCATACCCTTGTCATAAGTGCCGGGGAACAGAGACTCAATCCATTCTATTACATTATTAAAATAATCCCAAAGTTCAATAGCATTATCATCATTAATATGTTCATCCATATACTGACAAATATCTTCATCCTTCTTAGAATCAATATACCAAGCAATTACCTGTTCAAGTAATTCTTGACGATTTGCATTAGCCTTAGTATACATGGAACCTACATTTTCCGCGGGACATTTAGCATTACCATTAGCTTTACTAAAATAACGCTTTGCATCAGTAAGCCACTTACTTACATAGTTAGCATTACGCAACTCCTGCGGCGAAAGCTCTTCGCCTGCAATATTAATTGTCTTAAACCACTCCATACGGTCAGTCTTGGCGCCACGGCAAATATAGATTTCAAGCGGGTAATCAAGAAATTTCTGTTCCATCTCGGGATATAGGCGTTTAAGCGTGGATATATACATTGGTTTTTCACTATATACAGCATTACCCTGATACGATGTAGAACCATCTACAAAATTACACAGACTAATTGTTCGCTGCTGACCATCAAGGCAATCATAAGTGCCATCGCCATTATCAACCCAATACATAATATTAAGAGGAAAACCCTTGAGAGCAGTATCAATTACAGCATTTGCCTGTTTAGCATCATATACGAATGAACGCTGAAATTCGGGACGAACACATAGCTTGCCACCATAAGCCCATACACCACGTTCAATATCTGTCTCAGTATCATTTACATAGCCGACACATAGTTCACGAATAGTAATAGTTGTTTTACGAATCTCCATTTTAAAATCTCCTTTAACACTTTATAATATAAATTAACTTTAGTTTTTTATTTTAAATGGAATTTATTTATTATTTTTTATTTTTTGCGGCGAATTAAAATACGTCTATATTTTTGTTTACCATTAATAAAATTAATATCATCAGCTACATCATTTCCATCATGGTAACGACTATCACCTAAAATTTCAAACTGTTCTGGATTATATTTATCAAGAAATGTAATAGGCACACCCATTATTCCATTATAATCTTTAGGGATATTAACTGTTTTATTAATCTCAATAGCGTCATAATTATCGTATGTAGGATAATCAATTGAATTATATGTCTTAGTTAACACTAATTCTTCATTACGTTTGCTAGTCTTCATATTGGTAAACCAACAGACATTTCCAAATTTTTTAGTGCTTCCATCAGGCTGATTAAATTCTTTTACCATATTATAGCCTGTCCACAGCTTATTATCTTTAATTAGTGGAAAAATTTCCTTATATGTAAATGCGTTTTGATTACCAATAATCAGACACAGCTTGCTGTGAGCCATAATAACATCTACGAATTCTCTAAATAGACTAAATGGCGGATTAGTACATACTATATCACATTCCTTGAGAATTTCAATACACTCTGGGCTACGAAAATCTCCATTACCCATCAGATCTTCCTGAATGGCATCACCATCATCAATCCAACCGTCACCATTTAAATCATTATCTCGGTCAATCCAAATCTTATATGCCTGGCCATTTTCTTCATAATGAGTAGCAATTAGCTTCTTGAGACCAAATGCCTCAAAATTGGCAACGAAAAATGACCAAAATTCACTTTTCTTCTCCGCCGGATCATCACAAGGCAAATATACAATTTTATCTCGAAACTGCTTACGATATTTCATAACTTCGGCTTCAATATCTTCATAACGAGTATAAAACTCATCATTTTTTACTCGTTTTGCATTATGTAAATTTGTATTAGTAGCGCCACTTTTTTCGCTTTCCTCAAGTGTTTCCATGAGTTCAGAAAATCCATCTACCACCTTATACTGGACCGGCGAACCCCCAAGTTTTTCAAGAAAACCCTGATTAGCTACTGCTGTAAGTGTGGCGGGGGCTACTTTTGCGCCACATGAATCTGATAATTCTTTAGCACAAAATTCACCTTCAGAAAAATATTTCTGAATATATCCAAGTGCCTGCCGACCTTTTTCTGTTAATGCCATATCTTTATTCCTCTCTTAATAAAAATCATATTCTTCAGTATCATCCCAATAAATGACAAGATATTCATCAGTGCCTTTTGGAATAATATATTTAATATCATTCCAGCATCGGTTATTGATGAATATCACAAGTTCACTTTCAGTTAATGTAATTGTTCTAAACATTTTTATTCTCCTAAAAATTTTATGGTGCAGATAGCGGGACTCGAACCCGCAAGGCGTAATGCCGATGGATTTTCTTACTACTCTATGTCACCATAGCCACATTTCTGTGTTGTAGTCTGGAATACGTCTTTACCATATCTTATTCAGACTTAGGTAGCTGGTATATACTCTCTACACATTTATAAATAAATTGGCTGTTAGTCCTACCATTTAACTAATTCCGTAATGAATTGTTTTGAGATACAATCTAATAACTAGTGTTTTTAGATACTTAATTAGCACCAATTTATTTAATTTAGCACGGCGTTCTGTATTCGCCTTCGCCGTTTTAGCCAGCTTCTACTCTAAAGGTTTCCCTCTAGGCACTCTCTACCAAAATTGGTAGTATTTAATTTACCATTAAATAGAATACATCAAAGTCCATTGTGTTTACCGAAATTTCACCATATCTGCATATATATTTCTTACCATTTTAGAAAGGAGCGCTAATTAACCTAACCTCCATTAGCAGGATGCACTTATGGGTAGCATTACCCGACAGGGTTGAGCCATAATCAAAAATATGGCGCCGGCGCCCTCGACTCGAACGGGGATCCGCTGGGTTAGAGCCAGCTGCATTAACCTTTACACTACGCCGGAGTATCTATTTCTTATTACATATATATTATATAATAATTATTTAATTTTGTCAATTAATTTGGAACTTAGGAGAAATATTTTTTATTTTTTATTTTTTAACTTCTCCCTTATTCCCTTACATATTTATTATATCAAAAAATTTTGAATTTGTCAAGTATTCGCTTCCACTTAGCAAACTTAGCATTTTCTTCTCTGAGTCTTGCATTTTCGCACTTGATATCAATTATCTGCTCATAAGTCATTTTTGGAGTAAGTTCACGAATCTGATTATCCTTGTCTGCAATAGTGAGTTGAGACACTTTGAGTGCATCACGATATTCATGCGCAAGATTATAATAACTAGTAGACCGCTTCTGATAATCTTCCATTAGCTGTTTAGTTTCAGACATCTTATTATACGCTTTCTTGGCTATATCCTCAAAATATTTTACCTCACGACAATTCTGGCAAGATTGCAAATTATCTACCTGTTCATCAATTTTAGTTACACGACAGCGAGCACTTTCAACGGAACTTTTTGCTTCACTAAATTTAGTTTTCATGTCGGCTATCATGGCATCTTTCTCAGCTATTTCATTGGTAAGGTTTTCAACTGCAGCCTGTAGCTTCTGTGCTTCATTATACCAAAATGTAGCAACTTCTTTAGGTGTCATTGTTTCTTTAATAGGTTTCGGCATTACCTATCTCCTTTACACAATCAAGAATATCATTTACGGCATTTGTAGCATCAGAATATTCATCTGATGCATGCTCCAGATAACATTGAGCTGCAACAAGTTCACCAGTTGCATCACAATATGCTTTTTCTGCGGCGTCCAATCTTTCTTTTGCGTGGCGCAGACGCTTAGTCGCCACTTTTAGATTGCATCGACTGACGGCAAGCTGGGCGCCAAAGACTGCATCAAAATGATCACCAGCATGACAAGTGGCTGTGCCACGAACAGTCTTGCCAGCATATTTACTTACAGCATGGATTTTATTACCCTGATAATAAAATTTATACTTAGGCGGTCGATTTCTCATAAACATCATTCTCCTTTACTTTATATATATATTATATAATATTTTTTTAAAAAAATCAAATGGGGAACCGCATAACACGATTCCCCATAATTTTATTTAAACCAAGATTTTATTTCCTCTAATAATGTGGCGCGGCTCAGCTCTGCGGGCATACACCCAGGTGTTTTGTTGCTATCTTTATTGCATAATATTTTTGTTAATGCGCTAAAATCATAGAAACTAATATGCGCCATGTATAGTAGCTTACTACCCACTTCGCCAGTTGTAGCTCCTATTATTTTTTTGCCATCACACAATATATCATTATTGTCAATTTCTATTGTATAATTAGGTAGATATTTTTTTACCATCTGCGCCAAGGCTTCAAGGAGATAATTAGATTTAATTATATCCCAATCATTTCTATCTAGCACTAGGGCAACGTCTAAATCATCAGGCCCACTAATAATTGTGCCACCCTCACCATGAGTCTCATAAATTGGAACGCCATAATTCTCAAATAGTTCGGTATCAATATCCTCATTCTAGTGCCATGCAAATATTTTTCCATTATTAACACTAATAAATAGTTGCTATTTAGTTGCTAGAATTTCTAACAAATCTGATTGTAGACATTCATCTGGATTAGTAAGAGTAATTGGTATATTACTATTTTTTAATAAATATTCTATTTTATCTGAAGTAAAATTATCTAAGTCAGTGTATCCATAAGGTGCTAAATATTCGTAGATGTTGGCCTCGAATGGATTGACCTCTAAGGCCTAGCGATATTCATACTAGGCCTAGATTGCATTTTTTATATCTTTCATAATTAGTCTCCTAAATATAGATAGGATGATTCAGTGCCTGATGGTGAACCAGAGAAAAGTGAGGCTGGGTTGCTTTGTTGCACCCAAGCGCCATCGGTTTTTTTGAATACCGATACTACATTTTGCCATGTCCCATTAGATTTGAATGAGAGACTTGCAGCTGTTGCATTTGGTGATATTTTATAAGAAATAGAAATATCTACATTAAAAATACGAGGCACGTCTTGTACCTGTAGTCGTCCTGGTGTTGGATCAAATGAAGCAGATAATACTATACTAAATTTACCGGCTTTAAGAACGGCTGGCGTCCAGTTGCCCACCTCGGTATTGGTTAAAGTATAAGGAATTATTTCTTTATTTGAAAATTTTGATTTATCAGTATATTTTTTTATACCCACTTGATTATAGCTAGCTTCGCCGTTTTCAATATTTCTTTGTGCTGTATATATTTCGTGTAATGTTGCATTATCGGATTGTCCTATTGTAAATTCTAAAGTATCGCCTATCCTTATTAAAACATTAATATCTATAATTTGCGCATTATCGGGAATATTAATAAATTTTTCTCCTGCAACATAAAACACTAAAGAAGCGGGATTTGTTGAAGTGTTACCAGACTCACCATTTATATACCAATCTGCAGTATTATCAACATCTGAGTTATGGCTATCATTTACATATAAACACTCTACGTCTACAATTTTTGTATTTGAACTAAAATTAATAGTATCATAACCAGTAGGATGAATAATTAAATTATAAGTTTTATTTTCTACCTTTGGCCACAGCTTAATGTCTCCTGTTACATTATGCACATATTTTACATTTTCACTCACAAGTTGAGTTAGCCCCTCATCAGAATACCATCCTTTAAATTCACATCCATCATCAACTACACAGTTAAACGTGACTGTATCTCCATAATAGGCCGTAGATTGACTCACCGTGGCGCTGCCGTGTTCTGTCGACCCCACATTAATATTATAAACAATCTTTTCACCTTTAGCATATAGCGTCAGATTAGAATTAACTGTTGCAGTATAGGATAATTGATTGCTCACTAACTATGTGCAAGATTCGTCACTATACCAACCAGTAAACTCAATGCCAGGATTCACAGCAGCTGTAAATGTAACACTACCACCAGCCAGCATATCAGGTTCACTAACCGAGGCTGTCGCCACATTATCCTTCGCCACTGCCTAGCAAATATATATCTCACCTTCTGGCGCGGATGCTTTTGCGTATAGTGTTAAATTCGCATCTGGAACCGAACTATAGCTAGGTTCAGTGCTTACCAACTACGTGCCATTTTCATCGCTATACCAACCATCAAATGTAGCATAACTACCTACATTTGCGGTGAATGTAATTGTATCACCCTCGTAGCCAATAGCTTGATTAACTGTAGCGGAACGCATGCCACGTGAACCAGTAGCAATATTAGCGGCATAATCATATTCTTCAAAATAGCCTGTTAGAGTTATATTATTGATACCTTGAGCACGATATTGCGAGGATGAGCTTTGATGCATTAAATATCCTATTTCAGATTGCTTGGTTACATTTAATACCCAATTATGACGAATATTAGTATTTACCATTGGAACTTTATGAATCATATTAGGACGCCATACTGAACCACAAATGCCATCAAAACACGGAGTAATATAATCATTACCATTAATAGGGTCATTAAAACGACCAGAAATCAATCGAGCACTAATTGATGCACGACCTAATTCTGCATTACTATCTAATCGAACCAGGTGGGCTGTGCTATTAGGGAATAAAATATCCTTCGCTGCGGTGCTCAATACCGCTTTAATTGTATATGGCGTAGTTGATTTATTAGTCATACATGCTGTTGCTACAACATCTGATATTCCACCTATGTTAGCTAGCCAACCATAATTACTCGCTTGGAAGTCAGCTTTCCAACCCGAACCTGATGTCTCTGAAGATAATACATTATTATTGGTATCCATACCAATAAAATATTTATGGCCTTTACCCATTGGAATCTCAAGAACACGAGTAACAACACGCGAATGGTAATGGCTTTTTGCGTATAAAGTAAGTGGCGCGGTTATGGTCGCCACATATTCCTATTCAGTAGATACTAAATTGGTTCGTTCAGGGTCACTATACCAACCATCAAATCTATAGCCACCCATAGGTTTGGCGATCCATGTATTCTCTACCCTTGGCGCTACATCTCTTGCTTGGATTATTACATCAGTATATCCATCACTAATTACATCGCATTTATATGATACATCCTCAACTGTATAAGTAATATATAAATCAAACGCGTGTAATCTCAACATTCGATTAGTGGCACTTGTTGAATTATTTTTACAGTTTATCTAAAAACCAAGTTTGCCCGCTTTTAAATTAGCTACACTGGTAGGATATGATTCAGGGCTATTAGTTGGCACAGTTATTGTTGCCTATATAACACTAGTCCCTGGTTTAATAGTTAAATCCTCAGTAGTAGTAGCACTTAACATTGGACTCTCAAAGTTACTAGCACGATTTACCAAGTAACTAGCATTTAAATATGACTATAAAAGAACTTCATCTTCGGGTAAAGTCTCATCATCTTCGCCTGTGTATGCATAACTTCCACTACTAGTAATAGGCGTCTCATCATTATCCGATATATATTCAAAACGACCAAATCCAATTTTTGCTGAACTATAATCACCATCGCCTAATGAATATCCAAATTTGGCTTGAATTCCTATAACAGTTGCATTATCGGGCATTTCAGGTATAGGATTAGCGCCGAACCATATCGACATACCATGAGTAAAGCCAGTAGCTGTTGAGTGGGGCTGATATGCAAAGACTGTAGATGTTGCCTAATCTAATCCTATATTAGTAATTTTTGCTACATCAACAGGTATTGATTGAGATGGATTAGCACCATTGACCAATCCACGATATGGCAATGCATCAAATAGTTTTACAGGATGAATTATTTTTGTATGTCTAATTTTACCAATAAACGGATATAGTGTAGTATCACTTGTTATAGTGGCGACATAAGTAGCATCAGGACTCACTAATTGAGTGTGGTTAGCATCTTTATACCAACCATAAAACTCTCTTTTATCATTATTAACAACGCAAGTGAATGTGGCGCTGCCGCCATGTGACACTTGATTCGCCGATACACTGGCGCTACCATCCTGGGGCTGCGCCACACTAACATTATGTTTGACGAGTTCGCCTTTAGCATAAAATGTTGCATTGCTTACTATTGGTGTTGTATATGGGTTGTCTGTTGATACTAACACCGTGCAATCTTCATCCATATACCAACCGGTAAATGTATAGTAGTCTTGCATAGTAGCAGCAAATGTGCAGGATTCACCAGAAACAATCTAATCATCACTGACCACAGCTAATGACACACCCTCTTTGGCGACCGCAGAACAGTTATAAATTGCCGCCGGTGCAGTTGCTTTAGCGTATAGAGTTACATCACTAGAAACGGTAAATGAATAATTATGATTGCCACTAACTAAATTAGTGCATGCCGCATCACTATACCAACCATTCCATTCAACGCCCTTGATTAATTCTGCGCTAAATGTAACTGTATCGCCCTCATAGGGAGTTGATGTTGATACACTAACCGATTTAACGCCTTGCACATTGGTGCCGATACGTGGAATCATCATGTATTGATTAAAATATAATGTTAATTCAATTTTATCGCCGCGTTGATTATCACCATTAGCACCTTCAATATGCCATTTTATTTCTGTAGCGTTTGTGCTATTACTAATTGCATTATTTACAATATTTGTTTTTGATTTTTCTCGTTGGGTTGTAGCGGTAAATGATTCTTCATGAACTTTAGTTCCTGCGAACTGCAAATCGACTTTACATGTGCCTGCCGAACGAGATGCTGAAATTAATGAATCGGCTTTAAATGGATGAGCTGTGTCTGTTGGATATATTTCATTTTTACCAGCCGGTTTTAAAATTACATAACCATGTCTATTACCATTTAGCCATTTTCGCCAAGCATGGTCGGAAACGTTAAATGACACATTCTATGCATCACAATAATTTTCAATGTTACTTTTATTTATACTAATTTTTTTGGTGACTACTGTAGCCATTAGCTTTCACCACCAAATTGATGATTGACTATATTGCCCTCATCATCAAAATAATATATAATGCCTCCATTCTCAATTGCTTCAAATTGAATCACGAGACGGTATTTAATCTCATCATAGAACCAGAGGGGCTTATCGCTAAATACCCAGTTAACAAGTTCATCAACTGTAGTATCAGTATCAAGAATAGCCATACCATCTCCTGCGGTATAGCCAGCCGAGAAATCTTTATAAGTCATAGTTTCCATTTATCAACCCTCCGTTTGTATGTAGATATCACCATTCTCGCCTAAATCGGCACTTGGCGTGTCACTTGTTCCAGAATATATTTTTGCCGCGGTTACTGAGATAGTGTTATCGCTAGATATTGAGATGCCATTACCGGCCTTGTAGGTGGCGCCACCAGTTATTTCTTTTATTTCCCATTTTTTATTAGAAGCATTCCAATAAGCGGCACCTGAGTTGGATAATAGATCATTATTGCTATTAAACAAAGGTCCGGTCACATATTGAAAATTAATTTTATTATTATTATTTATAATGACAAAAGTATATGGTGAATCGCTTTCATTGGTATTCACTTCAAGCCCAATATTATTATTATCAATTACGTATGATGCTATAACTGAGAGTACGATTTGTCCAATTGTTATCTAAATAACTTTATTATTAGTAATTGCTGCTTTAAGTTCAGAATATGTAGTATTAGTAATATTTTCACCCGCTTCATCCATCTCAACAACAAATACATCACTACTCCCGCTACCACTACCAGTAGAACTAATAACACCCTCATTACTAATACTAATGCCATCGCCAGCGGTATAATTCTTTATTTTACTCAATATATTTTCATCCGCATAAGGGAGTTGTGTAAATGTTTTCTCCCCATCGCCGACTTTGAATCGTTTTTCGCCAGCACTTGTTTCTACAATAATAAGTTCACCATTGCCAATTACTGGATCTTTAGCCGTCCAATTGGCAGCAGTATCGCTACGCTATTTAATTTGCGCAAGTAATGTTTTATTTGCCATAATTAACTCCCTTTCTTTAATTAAATATCGAACACATAATCCGATATTCAATTATTTAAATTTTTATTTCATTAATTTATGAAAAATTAAATTGTGGAACTAACTATTTTTGCCCAAAATAAAAAATAGGGTTAGACTCAATGAGCCTAACCCTTATAATTATTTATTAGAAACTATTAGCATTACCGCCATCAATTACTAATACATCACCCTCAGCGATGAATAATTTTTGAACATCGACAGCCTTAATACCAATCTTATTCTCAGCAATTGCAATACTAGTATCATCTGCTACAGGAACCGCAATATTGACAGCTTTATCCGCTACATCGAGTGCGGTACTATTGACTTTAACAGTCTCAATAACGTTGACTTGTGCACCTTCAGCAATGCCTTCTAACTTAGAACCTTCATTATTAGACATCAAACGGCGATCTACTTCCTTCTTGACGTAGGTAGCATCAAGTTGGAGGTCAGCAATCGCGCCCATTACCTTATTAGAAACAGAATCCTAAATATCAGCTGCGCCATTCAACTTAGTAATAGCATCAGTCAATGTCTGCTCATTAGCGCGTGCAGTAGAGGCCTCATCTTCAATTGCTTTCTTATTAGCCGCAATATTCTTAACCATCTCATCAGCCGCTGTGCCATGAGTGGTGATATAGGTTTGAATTTCCTTTAATGTATCTACTGCGGCATCACCGACTTCAGCCGCATTCAAGAATGTATCCAAACGACCTTTTTCTGTATTAATTGCTGTTTCAAGTGCTGTCTTATCCGCACCCTTGAGGTAATCGTCCTCAATAGTCTTAACACGATTCTTGATTGCGGTATCATCATAGGTTGCTGCGGTCTTAGCATCCTCAATAGCTTCTGCTACAGTCTTATCAGCGGGAATCGCGCCAAGCTTGGTATTGATTGCCGCTATATCGGTCTTATTAGTCTTAACCTGGCCTTCTTCAAGAGCGGTAACAGCTGCTGCTGCATCATCTCCAGCCTTTTTGGCTTCGGCAATTGCGGTATCTTTACCATCAGCGTAGGTCTTAGCCTGCTTTAAAATACCAGTCTCGGCATTGTTAATAGCGGCAATAGCATCAGCATTATCCTTAACTTTGCCATTTTCAAGAGTCTTAACTGCGGCGGCCGCATCAGAGCCAGCTTTCTTGGCATCAGCAATAGCATTAGATACAGAACCACCCTCGGCCAAGGAGTCTTTGATGGTCTTAATATCATTAGTATTCGTAGTAACTTTATCACTCAATTCAGTGAGCTTAGCATCGGATGCAATGCCCTTAGTCTTGAGGTCAACATAACGACGAACATCAGCAATGGTATTACCATCAGTGGTAGTAACATCAGCACTAGTATCACCAATCAATGCGGTCTTGGCATTAGAGACAGTAGACTCAGTTGCAACCTTATTAGTGCCTGCATCATAGACACCTTCAAATGTTAAATTAGCCTGTTTGCCACTAAGAGCATCCTCAAGACCAGTAATCTTACTCATACCAAGCTCGGGAATATCGGCAACAGCAAGCGCTCTACGCTCAACAGTTACAATACCGTTGGTTTCCTTAACCGCGGTAACAAATTGCTTCTCAACAACTGCATCAGTATTTTTGAGTTCGGCAATTTTATCAGTTAATGCCGTATTTGCATTAGTAGCCGCCGCGCCAGCAACTTTATCAGCATATTTCTTAGCACCGGCGATTGTAACAGATTCATCAGTATCAGTTGCGGTGCCTTCCAATGCCGTTTTAGCGGTATCAACATACCCCTGAGCGACTGTATTAATAGATTCGACAGTAGCATATGCCGCATCTTGGAGTCCAGTAACTGCGACTTCAGTATCATCAACTTTGATTGTGCCATTGGTGTCGCCTGCAACAACAGATTGAACAGCACTATCGGCTGCACCAAGAGATGCCACTACATCGGCAGCGAGCATTTCTTTGGTGAGAGAACCAGTCTTAACAGTAGCGGTTACTTTATGAGTATCACTAGAGACATTGATTTGGATAGCATCATCCTCACCCGAGCCACCCGTAACATACTCAATTAGGGTGCCAACATTAATATAAATAGGTTTAGTGCTATTAGCAAGAACTAATTTAATATAAGTGCCCGCAACGGTGACACCATCAGGAAGAGCGCCATCCTCAAGTTCAACAACCGAACCAGATGCAACAACCAAATCCTTGGGGATATTGATTGCTACGCCCTCATTCTCACCATCTTTGGTCAAATGGTATGTGGCGACATCACCCTCAGCCGCTGTCTCATCTTTAACCAAACTATATGCTGGAACCTTGACTTCAGGGATTGTAACCTTGAGACCATCAGTATCAAGAACCAGTGCATTACCCTCGGCCTCGGAAATCTTAACTGCTACGCTGGGCTTTGTGGCGCTGCCAGCTATAGTGACGCTATTATCGCCAGCCTCAACACTCTCGAGGCGGGCCTTCGCCACAGTTTCAACATCAGCGATTAATTTATAAAGACCAGTTGCTGCATTCTCGCCTTCAGCGGCTGCGCCAACCTTCTCAACAAGTCCTTCAACTTGAGTTTGCAAATTAGAAACATCAGTAGCCAGGTCGCCAGATGCGGTAGTCTGTGCTAATTTAACAAGTGTGCCAGCCTCGTTGCTAATCATGTAGGCTTCGCACTTACCGCCCGCGACTAATGTCAGAACTTGGCCGACATAGGCGGTCGCGCCAGTCTTAGCATAGGTTTCTAATTCAGTTTTATTATACCATACAGCAGTCGTATCGAGAGGAATAGGATTGCCGCGTTTGATATTCATAGGAAGTGCCATATAGGCAGCATCGTTTAAAATAGTAGCCATATTATTTATCCTCCCTTTTTATTAACCAATTGTGACAGCATATGTTTCAGAGCTATCAATAGATGCAGGTTTGTAGACCCAGACATTATATGCCGCGGCAGTAAAGCCCTCAGCACCCTCAACTTGGACACTACCAGCTTGCTTGACGAAACTGGCCGTCGCATCGGCATTCATTGCGCTAGGCATTAGCACCTTTTTAACCGACATACTAGCGGGAACTGCAACAACAACCTTAACTGCACCGGCACCCGCGCCGAATGTAGAGATAGTCTTTCTGCTTGCCGCTTCATGAGTGAGCTTACGGATATTCTCACTATTGAGTTCAGCATCGGTAGTCATTGGACCATAGAACATGTGACGAACACCAACAAGTGTCTGAGATGCCTTGGCGGTCTTAGTGCCAGCGGCAATCTTACCAGCTGTATAGGCATTGCCCAAATTAGTCTTAGGAACAGCACCCTCATTATGGGTAATAGAAACAGTCAGTTCCTTAGTGCCATCAGCAACAATATTTTCAAATGTGCCAGTGGCGCCTTCCTTAGTCTTGCCATCAAAGCTAGCGGTTACAGTGCCAGCAACAACGCCAGTAGCAGGACCATAGGTGTAGGAACCAGTAGACAAGGATGCCGAATAGGCAATATTTCTCTTAGTGCCGATTTCATATGTGCCGTGGCCGCTAGTAATTTTTACGGATGCAACAGGTTGAGTTGTGCCAGGATTAGCCTCTTTCGCCAAAATGCTAGCCATAAATTCCTCAACGCTCTTACCCGATGCGGCGAGAGTGCCAGAGCCACCGGACGGAGCACCAACGGCACCAATCGCATTAGTATAGGTAAAATCGCCATCGAAATAAACATTCTTAGCATTGTAGTTACCGTCCATAGCGCACCATTTCTCACCATCATAGGAATATGCGGTGCGGCTTGTGCGCGTGCCATCAGCCTTCGCCACATCGCCGAACTGTTGCTCGACAATTGCCATATCGCCCTGAGAGGGAGAGGTAATAGTAGCAAGTGCTTCATCAACAGTGCCGTCACCCGCGGCAACAACAGTGACCTTGTCTTCTGCTTGGTCAATCAATGCCTGAATAGCGGCTTGATCTGCACCAGCAATTTTGAGGTCTTTCCAAGTATGCTCGCCATCACCAATGCGAATTTCATTTTTTGTGGTATCAATACCAACCTCACCCTTTTTGAGTATCTTCGTGCTAGCTTCCCATTCACTAGTAACGCCATTGCGCAAGATAATCTGGGTGGTTAAAGTTTTTTCAGCCATAAATATTTTTCCTCCTTAAAAAATATTAGGGGTCGCCGCCATCGACAACATCATATTCTTCATCATCTGGTTTTATACAGATAAAATCATTGTTATCATCGACGAGATAGGGGACCCATTGACCATCTATGTTAATTGAAATCACTTCCCCGATATAGTCATACTTGCTAGCCCAGGTTCGTGCTCCAACCATAGAATTAAATTGGGTTTTTTTAGTAATAGTCTTTAATTGACCATTATCATCATAATAATACATTTCAGACCGTTTCGCGTCATCACTAGTTAATACTAGACTCTCACGAGGAATAACGCCACTTTCAATGGCGCCTTGAATACGGTCTTTGTCGCTATACACTACGTTGAACGCCATTGTATTCCTCCTTATTCTATTGCGCTTACTTCATAATAATTGTTAATTAATTGTGCTTGATATCCTTCAGCTATTAGTGCCGCTGGAACTTCACAATTGAATTTGCCACCTTTAATAGTAACTTTGGCGCTTTGTTCTACAAGAACATTGAAATCGGATGCGGGACAATTGAAAATACCGCCAGTAATTACTACATCAGCGATATTCATACCATCATTGAGTTTTCTTACTCTTAGATTATAATAATTGTCACAACGGAAATTACCACCATTAATAGTCAACAATTTACCACAAGTATAAATAGTGCCATAGAAATCGCCGCCATTAATCTCAACATAGCCATTATCATCATTTTTGATAATATACAACCCGCCTATGAATGAACCATCGTTAATAGTGAGTTTCGGCGCGGCTTCATTCTGTCCTACTACGAATCCTTTAGCTGGATCACTATCAGAATAATCCCAATAGCCATTTTCAATTAAACTTGAGTATTCTTTATCACAACTCACCAGGCCGCCATTAAATGTCATATTACCATGGTTAACTACTGTGTAATAACCATTTTTGCTTGAATCTAATGTGCGAATATATTCGCCTCCTGTAATATACATATTGCCACTATTCATTACAGTTGGCTTAGCATGCTTGCGGCATTCCATTGTGCCGGCGCCACTCACAGTTAGAGTAGATTGATATCCCACAGTTAATGGTGTTTCTTTGTCATTCTTTACATTGATATTTTTTAATTCGATACCCGCACTTTTATTAGCCGGTATTGAAATTACACTATTAAAATTAGCCGGAATAACAATTAAATCACCATCGCTTACATTGGCAAGCGCATCTTCTATGGAATTATATTTAACACCATTAGACTCAACTATTGGATTGGGGCTACCATCATCACGAACTTTAATAACTTCTACTACGCCAGGTTTGGTGGCGGTGCCGCCTATTTGCTTCCATTGACCTTGACTACGGATATAGAACATATCATCTATTTCACATATTTCGCCATCATTGGCGACCTCAGGTAACTTGCCCACAGAGCCTAGGTATTTGACTACTTCAGCTGGGAGAATTATGTTATCAGTGATATATTCTAATTCGTTCCATGGGGTTGTGCCATTGCCAACTTTTAGTTTTCCAGTATCTAATTCAAATCCTGGTTCGCCGGGACCAAGAATAATATTTTGTTCAGCCCAAGCCGAAGAACTACCACGTTTGAAATAGAACTTGGATTTCATATATACATCAGCCATTGTTTCAACTCCTTTCTTTAACCAATGCTACCGCCATCCCAAATGTAAGTATTATTGGTATCAGGATCAGGAGTATCAGAACTAGACGAGCTACGAGCTAGTTTTACCCAAGACCGTTTATTGTTAAGCATATAGGTATTAGATGTTGCTATAACAAATGCCGTGCTGCCGGGCACTAACGTAGGGTCGAGAGTGGGTAGTGTGGCGACATCACTTTCTGCATCTACCACAAACTACTTGAGGCCATACACGCGCTCATTGTGTTCTCGTGTCATACCATACATAAGTATTAACCTCCTTTAATCTTTTGGATTATAGAAATAATCCTTTCTAGTATTTTTGAAAATGAATCATGGTCTGTGAGCCTATTTTGTCCAAAAAAATTCCTATAGCGTGATTTGGAGGAAATACGGCGTGGCGCGAACCGTGCCTTAATGCGCATCATGGCTGGGTGATACGGTCTCAAAGCGGGCCAGCGCCACAGCATAAAAAAATAGTGTGGCGATTAACCACACTATTTCTTGAAATTGGAGAACAAAAATGAATGTATACAGCCCTATATAGGCTATAGTGGCAGCCCCGGCTGGTAACGCTCCAACTCTCCTGGGTTCAAAGCCCAGTGCACTAACTTTTATACTACGAGGCTATATTTGATATAATTAGCATAACCCATCTCTCACCACGTGGAGGTTTATATCATGAGAGACTCCGAGTGGAGGGACTCGAACCCCCGGCTTCCTGAACCCTAGTGGCAAAAGCGAGACTCGAACTCGCAACAGATTTAACTGACCTCAAGGCGAACCCCTCAAGCAATCCCATTCTGCCATTTTGCCAAATCAGGCGCGCTACCAACTGCGCTACACCCGGATATCAGGGTTGATTATTCATCAACCCATACTTTATCAAACAAAAAATCTTCCAATGTCCACTTCTCAAAAAATGGGCGATAGGATCGCGCCACATTTTCTTTCCAAGCTGGATATTGAGCAACCATACTCTTGTAATATTCCCAAATCTTTTCTGATGTCACATTGTATGTATAACGAATTCTCTGATAATAATCATTCATAATATTTTTAATCTCGGGATTAATATCATCAGGATGATAATATAGGAAATTCATATAATACAAATACATCAAACAATAGTTGTTCAGCAATATCTTGAGATATTCACTCTTCTTCTTGGGATATTTATTGCACATCGCCAAGCCAGCTTCCATAACGCTAAATGCATAATCCGCAAAATTTTCCTCAGTATAGCGAGGAGAACTAGTCATAGAACCCATATTCTGATTCCAAAAATAAATGTTCTGATCCATAGTGCAATAGGAACCGCCACAACCAATAATATGGGAAATTACAAGATTATTGAAATACACATCTTCATGTGTATACAATTTAATATCAAATCGTATATTCTTATCAACAAGGAATTTACGATTATACCACTTACCATGAACCCAAGTGCTGTCATTTTTGTGGACAAAACCAGTCTCACCAGTGAGTCCATTACGTTCAGTAAAATTACCAATAATCATAGGAATTTCAATATTGGCTTCGGCAACTTTCTGTTCAACCTCGGTTATGGTATGCGCCACAGCCTGAACTGTTCCAGTAGGAATGACATCATCGACATCAAGAAAACCAATCCAATCACCAGTTGCTACATCAAGGCCAGCCTGCCTTGCATTGCCGGGGCCATTGGGGAGGTCCTGCGCCACATCAACAATCTTGATAGGCAATGTATCAGCAAACTTTTCAGCCACACTTTTAGTTCCATCAGTGCAATGGTCACAACCAATAATAACTTCTTTGAGGAAATTCTTTGCATCTACAAGGGAACTCAATGCGGTTCCAATATATTTTTCACCGTTATATACGGGAATTACAATAGACAAATTCTTTTCCATTCATGTTCTCCTTTTGGAATTATGGCGCCCGATCGAGAATTCGAATCTCGGCGGGTCTTACGACCCCTATCCGCTTAGCAAGCGGACCCCTTCAACCACTTGGGTAATCGGGCATATTTAAATAAAAAATTGTGAGGTAAAAAACAAAACCAATTACTTGGCTCAGGTGTAAAAACTCCTCACAATCAAATAGTTTTTGTTCCATATATTTACTAAATATATAGAAAGGGTAGGATATTACGCCAGCCTAAATCCATTTCACAATACATTTTAGGTTCCCCGAACGGCGGTCTTTGGCGCCAAAGCGCTGGGTGCTCAGCTGAGAGTCGAACTCAGATCACCAGAGCATGAATCTGGTATGCTACCTTTACACTACCGAGCAATATATAAATGGCGTTCTTACGCGACGCCATATTACGCCTTGTATTTAGATGAGTTAGGTCTCATCGCCGGAAATATCCGGACTTCTCATGGACGCACATTTATTCAACATAGTTTTCATAATCATACCTCCATTTTTAGATTTGCTTTTACAACAAAAATAAATCTATTAACCGCTCCAAGGCTTTCCAGCTGAGCCCTGAAAAATAAACACTTTTTGATAGACCTTCGTCTTACTGCAACGTATATCTTCACGCATATTCAGACATGGGAGAAAACAAATCTGAGCTTAGCTAACGTCTTAACTAAACTTTTTGCCCTCGCTCTTACGAGCCAAGTCCCCAGAGGGTTGATTACCTCTAACTTTCACGGGATATTCAGAAATTATTACTTTTTGCATTATCAAGCAATAGAATATCCATTAATATCTTCTTTAATCCTTTGCCTTCCGCTACTCGTTCGCTTGTAGACAGTTATAGTATCATTTCTAATACATCACGGCACAGGTGTTTGTTGGTATTTCCTAGGTCTGATGACGACACCACTCGTTTCACCCTAACTAGGAGGGGCTACCTTTTGTCAAGATAGCTTTCTATTGCACACCCCTGTCCACGGCATCTTTTGCATGCGACAACGTCAGCACAACATCTTTACTTTCCACACTAATGGTGTTCAGTATATAAGTCACCTTGTATACCGCGGTCAGGTTTCCACAAGTATCCTTGTTTCGTTCCCTCCGAGCCCTTTTCGATGTTTCTCAGCATGGACATCGCATCCATTCTGCACTGAGTTATCAAGTGTTTATTTTTCAAGGTTCAATTTCTATAAATATTATAACAAAAATTTTTATTTTTGTCAAATGGGGTTCACTTTACTTTCGTTTTTATTTATTATACTGACTACAAATGACTAAGCCACATATCACCACATTTGTGGCGCCGGTGGTAGTTTACGCGCGGAATCCATCCTCTATGTCAGTAATGAGTTTAGGGTTAATGCCGCGACGAACTCATTATAAACTCGGCATTGGTGATGCCAGGGGGACTTGAACCCAAAAACCATTTTCGCTGTGAAAGAGCGAGGACCTAACCTTTAGTCGATGGCACCAAATTTAATATTCTTTGTTTTTGTGCTTTACTTTTCTTTTGAACGAGCCTTTTCCTTTCTTTGGCGCGACTACCGATCCCCGGTTGCGCCACATCAAGAAACCTTGAAGCTCATCGCCAGTCTTTTTCTTTATTTTTTTATTCATTTTCCATTTCTCACTTTCTATAAATATTATATAATATTTTTTTAAAAATGTCAAATGGATTTTTTAGCTAGCCCGATTTTTTGAGGACATACTCCTCGAGGAAAATCGGTTAACCTCTGAATGCATTCTAGGCGGGCATCTTTCAGTCCTGTTCACTTGGTGAGACCGCTCATCTCCGAGTCACGACAGCGTCTTATATAGCGCATATCGAGGCGCTTACGATCGAGGCGATATTTATATAAAAGGTAGGTCGCCACTCCTAACCTCGCGAAGTATATATTATTTACAAGAGATACCCTCGCGTTAGACCTCTTGGAATTATTTTTAGATAGTTTAGGGAAACAACTCACAAAACCCTATGGTAGAGATGGTGGGATTCGGACCCACACGCGAATTAACGCATTGGTTTTTGAGACCAACTTGGCTACCAGTTACAACACATCTCCATATTTAAATGAGGGTCTATAAGGCGGGCCCTCAACGCCTTTTGTAAGGAAGGAATATTACATGGAAATTCAAATTTTCACTATATATATTATATAATAAAAATTTAATTTTGTCAACTAGCTGGAAGCTTTTCTCGAAAGATGGTTTACCAACCCACTGTTTTGCACCTTGCGCTGCTGGAGTCGAACCAGATCAGCTTGAGGACTTGAACCTCGCTGCACAGTTATGGACTACCGTTGCCCAATTATTCTTGGTGCGCGAGGCGGGACTCGGACCCGCACGCCTCAGAGCACTAGAGCCTAAATCTAGCATGTCTACATTCCATCACTCGCGCATATTGCGTATTTTACTTGGCGCCCCAACTATTAAGAAATCATTTTTCTTTATATATATATTATATTATAATTTTTTAATTTTGTCAATTAAGGATTTTTATTTATAGCCAACAGGATCAAACATCGGCGCATAAGTCTTTACTCGATTATGAATAACACTACCTATATAAGTCTCAGCGCCATCAATCTCTTTAATATAAATTCGCGCTGTATCAGTGCTAATTGCGCCACGTCCTTTTGGTCTAGTAATACTTTTTGCGGTTTCCTCAATTTGTTTCATGTTGCAGGTATTTAATTCAACTCGACTTTCGCTACCTATAATAATAAATATAGGCATACCATTCTTGAACAAGGGGTTAGTGTCTATGATTTTACCATGCCATTTAATAATATACTCACTATGAATGTCTGTAATTATTAAATGTGATTTTATCATTACAGTGTCTTGAATAATCATGACTGTAACCCTCTAAAGAAATTAAATACATCATCATCGGCTTGACGCATAATAATATCGTCCGAAGAGGGCGCATCTTTTGACTTGTGGCCAGGATGCTGTTCTCGCCAGCACGCCAAAAAATGCTTTTTAATGCCCTCCTCACTACCAAACTCTCTTTTACACTCAGGACAAATATACATATAACATATACTCCTTTATTTCTTATGTATATATTATATTATATTTTTTTATAAAAATCAAATAGGGAAAATTAATCTACGTTGTCCAAAATTATTGGCTCAAGTTCATTGACATAATCCGCGTAGAACCAATTAGTCCAAGGGTTATGAAGGCCGTGCTGGGCCTTTGCAAGATTGCTATTATACTCAGTGATATCTTTCATTAGCTCGGTCATACCAAGATTATTATCATTGAGATATTCCTTTTGATCAAGGCGGTATTCAAGCACAGCCTTTTCTGTTTGGTAAGCCGCTAACTGGCCCTCGGGATTAACATGAACTACTATAATCGTAATAGTGCATACAATAAGTGCTAGAGTGCCTACAACGCCCAACACTATAGAAATTCCGCCAATTATATCAGTCCAAGTATACCAACCATCTAGACAAAAACCAGCTATAACAAAACATAGGATAGTGCCTACTATGAGGCATATCATAATCAGCATCCGAATTTGCCCCCATTCATCATAAACATAAGCGGTAGAAGGTTATCATTACCTCCCTTGGATGCCATGAGGGCATATATCATCATGGGATTGGCGCAGCCCGCTTTACCTGTGCACATAAGCGCCAGTATCATAGGATCAATAGAGCTAGAGTCGCCAAGCATGAGAAGCGGCCACATATTACCGAACGGATTGTCGGCTGAGGGGGTGTCGCCACCCATGGCGCCAAAATCTATGAGGGAAACAACCTTGGTCGCGAAATCAAAGCCAAATGGCGATCTGGAAAGTATAACGCTCTTACGCTCGCCAGAATAAATATCAATAACATCCAACGACTTCTCAAATACCTCAAGAACGAACATAGGAACCCTGTTATGGATAACGATATCGCCATCCTTAATATCCTTAATCGCCACAGGCATCTTATACATCAGACCTTCGCCACTAAAATTGAGAATATCAACATTCATAATATTCTCGTTGATCTTATCCCATGCTACATAACTGCCATCTCTATTCTTAATGGCAAGACCATACATAGACATACGAACGCTGTCTCCCTTAATCGGGCCAAAATCAAAATTAAATATCTTATTATCCATTTTTTTATTCTCCTTTATTTCCGTTTTATTTGTTACTTCGCTATATGAACTAGGTGCATAACCTGTAGCCAAATTACTTGAATTAATTATCATACTACCAGGATCCCATGTAATCGTGCCATAATTAGCATTACACTCAGAAGTGGCTATGGTTGCTGCATAGGCGGTAGCTGTATCATAATTTGTTGCCAATTGTGTATTTTCCTCCTCTTGGATGTGAACTACATAAGTAGCTAAATAGTCGCCAAATGTCTGTTTGCCAGATGCGGTGGTTTTATTGGTGCCAAATAAAGAACTAGCGATGCAATTATTATCTTTATCATAACATACAATATAAAACCCTTTTTGTGCTGCGTCATATCTTACATCAATATAAACCGCGGCCATCAAGCTCTTCCATTTAGAATATTCTATTCGGTCATAGTTCTTAGTGTCATGAACTTTTTGGCGAAAATCCTCCATTATATCATGCCAGTCCGCAGCTAAAAACCAATAATGTTGATTCATAGCCCATCCCTCACTATTGGAGTAAATTCCCATAGGGCATTATTAATACCAACAATGGGGAAAAATCCATAACTCTTACTCATCTATTACCTCCTGCCACGAGGATACAATATTCTTGGCGGATAACCACGTCGGCACGCTATAACGTCGATATTCTAGATCTATAATCTCTTGAATATACTCATCAAGCTTGCTATCAATGTATTCAATTTGCTCCGCTTCAGTCTCATTACGAGTAAAAGTTACATAATAATCCTTATTATAAAGATGATTCATGCAATTAACTGAAAATGTAATATGATGAATATCAATCTCGTGGTCTAGCAAATCTTCTTCATATTCATCTGGAATTGATGCCTGCTCAAAATTATAGTCCCAGATAGCCTCATGAATCTTATACAGCGGGAAAAACCCATAGCTCTCCTGAATATTATAATCCACAAGTGCCATAGTCGCCAAACATTCATCAATTGAAAATTCTTCCTCATTAAAACAGCTTTCTAGAGCTTTAGAACCACTAATGGTAATAGGCTTTGTTCCGTCTTCAGGATAGAGGTAGAAATTACCTATGCCCTGATCCAAATACCTTTTTGCTCTATCTATTATGTCGCAATAGTTATCATACATATTTTGCGACATTAATTGGAATCCTTTATATTTTCCACATTTAAAACTTATTAGAAACATTAGCGGCTCCTTTCTATAATATACTGCTCAAGAATACTCATGGCCTGCCCTACAATGTCCAGTTCGTCATTGATGAATATCCCACCACTCCAATCAAGTGAGTCAATGACGGCATTCAAGCGTTCCCAAGCATTCATAGCTACCTCATTTGAAATTTTCATTTTCATTTCCCCTTTTTTATTTTATATATATATTATATAATATTTTTTAATAAAAAT